>Ga0182004_10004007_pt1 | contig 11813 bp, 6 predicted proteins | sample Sormic07211540_1_FD_120479 | JGI IMG/M metagenome (GOLD analysis project Ga0182004, IMG submission 120479) | Endophyte microbial communities from Sorghum bicolor roots, Mead, Nebraska, USA - 072115-40_1 MetaG | ecosystem: Host-associated > Plants > Roots > Unclassified | place: USA: Nebraska...
CCGCGGCTGACAAGAGAGAAGGGATTTCCTTCTAATCTCTTGCTTGATTAGATTGATACATCTCTCTTTATATAGAGAGGTTTACTTGTCTTACAAGCAAGACTTACTTGACCCCCTAAGCAAGCGACTAATTAACCCTAATGGGCTAAGGCCCAATAGGTCATTGACTCTTCTAACATTACACCCCACCTAGACATGCAGCTCGTCCTCGAGCTGCAACCTGACCAATTTAGAACGACGAGAACTCGACACAAACCAAACACCTAAAAACAAGCATTTTTACATCTCGACTTATTTTATTATTCTAACCTGAAATGGAATGCAAATCTTTATTTATGACTCCTGAAGATACGTCGGGCACCCTCCGCGTGATGAACATGTATGTGTGAGGCCACTTGGATCCCATGGGCGCCATCTGGACAAAAGGGAAGCACATGGACGACCAACAGGAATTGGCCGCAACAACGACCAGCGGAGGTGCCCTCGTGGCGGCCGGCAACGAAAAACAGCGACGCTAGGCAAAGCGCTCCCGCTAATGACAAGATAGACAGGGAGGGGAGTGCCTTCCAAACCGCCACCAACGCAGAGGTTGAGTTCGTCGCCCGCGGAGAAAACAGCTTGCCCGCCACCCATGGGAGGAACCGAATGCAGAAGATCCCTGGCGTAGCGGACGGGATTGAACTCATCCACGCGACGAAGTGCAACTTGGAGGAGATGTGAAGGCCTGAAGGGGTATCGGGTTGAATCAACTGCAGATCACGCATCTCCCGCACCCGCCGACATGCAAGGAGACAGCGCGCAGCAACCTGCAGCCGCGCAACCGCCGACACCTGGCACCTAAGCATCTTGTCCGTCGGTTGCTCAATTTGTTGCGACTTCTCGCCCTCATCTTGGATCTGTTGGACGCCGGCGCCCCTATGGATGATCCCATCGGTGAATGGGTGCTGGAGGCTTGGCACACCAGGAACAACAACAGCGCCGGTGGTGGGCACTGGAGCGACCGTCGTTGTTACCGTCAGGGTGCTCGCCATCGTGTACACAAGCCCCATCGTTGATGCCATAGCATATGACAGGATCGGCGAAGGAGAGGGCAACATCCACGGCTGGTGGATGGAAACCGGGGCCGTCGGTTGCATGCCCAAACTGACGAGGTAGGACTGAATCGCGGCCACCATCTTGCCAAGGTCGAGAACCGCTGCTGTCAATTCTACATTCGACATGACGGAACCGGCGGATGAGGATGCCCCCGCGGTTAGCGGCAACGAGGTCCACATCGAATCGAACCTGAGATCTCCGATACCAGATGTTACGTGGCTGCTAGGATTGAGGGAGATTGATTGGGATAGCGGCGGCTGAAGGCGTGAACAGTACCCGCAGAGAGAGGAGGCTAGGGTTTTAGGCGCTAGGAACGCCAGCCGCGGGGCGCTGCCCGCGGCTGACAAGAGAGAAGGGATTTCCTTCTAATCTCTTGCTTGATTAGATTGATATATCTCCTCTCTTTATATAGAGAGGTTTACTTGTCTTACAAGTAAGACTTACTTGACCCCCTAAGCAAGCGACTAATTAACCCTAATGGGCTAAGGCCCAATAGGTCTTTGACTCTTCTAACACTTCTCTCTCCGATCATCTATCTTCTACCGATCACACATACATCTTCTTATCTTGGTTCCCGTATACACATAATTTTTTATAAGAAACTATTTTCTTCTCTCCCCCTTAATCCCAATGCCATATTACCATTTTGCTTGCTTAGCACCCTAATTAATGCCTAGAAACCATCCTAGTTATCCCATTAGTACTCTTATAAAGAGGTTTATTATGAAACATATTCTATGATTAATCTAATAATATTTATTACACATTATAAATATTGTTACTTTTTTATATATTTGGTCAAACTTGAAGTGGATCCATCACTTTTCAAAAAGAGAAATTTACATTTTCTTGGAACAGAGGGAGTAACATTGAGTATTTGTCTCCAGCATAGAACACGTTGAGAATATTGGCTACCATTACTACACAACTCTAATGTGCTGGAGAGACAATTTCATGACCCATAGAGAGTAAGTATACGTAGGAGCTCCTTATTTCAAGCTATAAGTGGATTTACCATTTCTACATAACACAGTTAACCGTATTAATATTTTCTGCACAGTAAAGTTTTGGCCATCGGATTTGATGAAAAGTTCATCCGTACATGGGAGTACTATTTCATTTACTGTGCAGCTGGTTTTAAGTCGCGCACACTTGGAGACTACCAGGTATATATGCACATTGTATTATTAAAGGGGAGAAAACATGTTTTAGTGTCCGTGTTCATGGTAACTGGGTTGCCTGACAGAGTGCCTCTTCTTTGTATGGAATGCAGATCGTATTTTCTCGCCCTGGCAACGTCAAGCTGCCAAACTATATGACTATCACATAATAATATTTCAGGAGTCAGGAAATCGTTTTTTCTCGTCAAAGTTATTTACCAGCTCAAAAATCCGCTCAGGGGGTTTGTACTTTATCTTCTGAAGAAGCTGTCCTTGTTCTTGTGATGGCCGTGGCCCAAGAGACAAGCAAGCTTAATCACTTAGGCCTTGTTGGTTGACGCTGGTAAATAACTTCGAATGTTTGAACAAATGCATGGAGTACTAAATATAGACTTTATGAAACTAAAAACATAGCTGAGAGTAATTTGCGAGACAAATTTTTTAAGCCTAATTAGTTTATGATTGGACACTAAAAATGCTACAGTTAAACTCCTAACCAACACCCCCTTAGTATATGAGTGTATGTATTGATAAACTACATCTGGCTTGCTAGCTCGTGTAGGGTGTAAGAAGAGGGTGACAGTGACCGATTTTATCTCTTTCAGGGGAGGGTAGTGGAGGTCGCGTGTTGTGTGCCTAATTAACAGAGGGGGTCATCTAAACCCCTAGATTAGCACCATGACAGTACAACTAATCCCCAGACTAGTTTCCTTAATCAATCAGGGGCTTGAGGGCTGCACCTAGCATGTGCGCTCATGGGCACGGACCGCATACCAGAGATGGGCCATAAGATGGCCCACCTAATAAGTTGTTGAAGGCCTTAGTGGGAGGTTGCTAAGCAAGGCCACACTTGTACCTCCGCGCCCGGGGACTTGAGAATGTTCATGGTCTTGGGTAGCCTTCATCGACTAAGGAAGGCTGGGAATGGTGTGCTCCTAAAGCGCCCACTTGATCAACCGTTTTCTTGAGGCACATGGGAGGAATCTAGACCTAGGTTCTGACATGTGCCGAAAGCCTGACGCGTCGATAGAATTAGAGGGCTCTCGGCCTGCCAAAGCTCTATCTCGCCTCACTCTTGCAAGGCCATGTCAACCACTCCTGGCTCAAGGTCACACTCGAAGCATGAGGTAACACGACAAGAGTGAACCCATAGCTCCTCCATGAGGAAAGAAGAGGGCGTGCGGGCCCACTGACCAGTATCTCCCAAGCATGCACTTGCTCCCTTTGGCGTACAACGGACGCCATAAGGAGGACAAGCACATATGAGGCACAATGACAACTTCGATCCTTGGCGGTCAACACTAGGCTCTTGGAGGCGGTGTTAGAAGTGGTTCGACGCTATCGGCCATGACTAGCAAGAAGGAATGGCGTTCGGCGCGGCCACCAACTCGAAGATTAGCACATGAAACCCTAGCACTCCCTTGCCTGCAAAAGGAGCTTCTTGAACTTGTTTCCTTGTACTCCTCTAGCCCTCAGGCATATAAGATAGGGCATATGCATCCTTAGAGGAGGGACAAATCCTAGAAAACCCTAGTTCACTGCAAGCTAAGCGCTCTCCTACCATCTTTCTTCCTCTTTCATTGTAAGAACTCGATTAAGCATTCTAACACGAAGAACTAGTTGCTGGACTTAGGGCTTAGATGCTCAAACTAGGACAAACCTTTTCTCTTGAGTACTAAACCATTAGAGTCCCACACATGACAAATCGACCCATTGATCGAGTCACTAATCACTGTCACACTTACGAACCCATGACACAGTGATCGAAGTTGAAATTGTTAGAAGAGCTAGGGCAGAGAGCGATGGCGGCAAAGAGTTGGCGCCAGATGAAATGAAATATTAGGAGAAGCAGACGAACCCACTCTAGGCTGACACCGATACAGAGAGAGTCCTTGGATTCGCGTATCTTTCCACACTCCTCTCATTTTTCACAGCATGGATCAACGCGACAGTTTAGGAGACCTTTTTTTAATGTTATAGGAGTCCATTTTGAGAATTAGTGGGTTCCTATTTTCCTTGGTCATGCCTAAACTAAGTTTTGGGAAGAGATTTAGGGAACCGCTGGAGATGCTCTCATGTCACCTCAAATTTGGGCTACTGCTCCCCAAAGAACCATTTTGGGCGTCTTTGGGTGTGGGTGGGCGGGGCGCCCTTCCAACACCAGCCTAAATCGCCAACCTATTTTAGTTTTAGCGAGAGGTACGGTGGCTAGAGGTGACTAGAGAGGTTTGATGCAATGATGTGGTAGATAGGTTTAGTTTTAGACACAAAAATAGGGTAGCCTTGGAGGAAGAACTACTTTTTTGTGCACCTAATATATGTTTGAAACCACATAAAACTATATAATTTTTGTTTTTTTTTAAAAAAAAACTATACGAGTTGCTCTAAACGTTCTTACTAGCTTGCCAACCCCCACCTGACCGTTTTGTTAGTGATTCTTGATCGATGCCCTTGAATCAAATATAATTGTCACTGAACACGAGTGGCAGGTAGGTATGACAGTTTGACCTCGATGAGTTAACCTCCCGCATGTGCACGGTACATGTAGGCCGGTGTTAGGGCTTAATAGCTGCTGTCCCGGTGCATGAGCATGATACTCTACTCCACATTAACGTAGGACAATTAACAAACCCTAACACACAGCGCGTAATTTGCGACCCTCGTGCTCGGAGCCGCCTGCCGGCCGGGCTGAAAACAATCAGTCGTTCAATGTCTAGAGGCATGCATTGGCCAGAGTAATAAACTATTACCCCAGTGATGCGCGTCCTGGTCGAAGTCCGTCGACTAAGGCGTTGTTTAGGCTAGTTTCAATGGACAGTCACTGTACAGTTTCACATACCAACACGTCATCAAGTTTAAAATAAAATCATCTATGAAATAACCCCAGCAATGAAGCATTTCACTTTATTGTTTCCAAGGCTAAGCAAAGCATTTAATTGCTGCAAAATGATTGGATCACATGTAAGATGGTGAAACGAGCTGGCCCTCAGTGGGAACTTCATCCCATTTCATCGCGTGGGAAACAACGCCCGCGGAGTTTCACCGTGGTGAAACTACTTCCTTCTCTCTCCTCTTCGTTTCATGCAAAAAATACAGTTTTGCTGACATAGCGCTCTAATAAATATATATGACATCCTGGTGAAACACCCACTGAGACTGGCCTTAGTTCACCCAAAAAACCAAAAAAAAAATAAGATTCTTTGTCACATCGAATCTTACAGTACATATATGGAACACTAAATATAGACGAAAATAAAAACTAATTGCATTGTGAGATGAATCTTTTAAGTCTAGTTACTCCATAATTGGACAATGTTTGTCAAATAAAAACGAAAGCGCTACTGTCCCGAAAACCAAAAAAATTTCGAAACTAAACAAGGCCTAAATCTGCCATCAGAGTCGCACGGGCTTCCTTCGAGCTCCGTGCTGTAGCTCACATGCATAGCATGCTTGTGGAGACAAGCTGATCGATTTGTGCACGGACGACGGATCCACTCTCTAATTTAGCGTACAAGAGTACTTGTTGGTTGTCGTTTCGTTTCCTCTGCTATGTTGAAGTTAGATTATTGTTCATATATCGGGAAAAAAGCAATTCCAAATTGTTAGGTCGATCCGACGACATTGACTCTATACTACTTTGTTCGCTAGTGGCTGCAAGTGACAGTTTTTTTTTTGGTTGGAAATCAAGTGACAGAGGTTGATGACAATGTTACTCACCATGTGCCATGTTCTAAGCCATTGTCCACGCATCAAAAGATGAGTTATGTAGGCTAATACTCCTACTAGTAGTTTAGTCCTGTGTGTTCCACGCTTCATTTGAGGAAAATCTCACGGACCAAAGAACCGTTGTGAACGGACAAAACTGTACAGTATTTTAGCCACTCTAGCTAGCTAGAAACGAACTGAATCTCTAGAGTATTGAGCTTTATATATGCCGACACACAGTTAACCACCATCAACGATGTTCACCATGAAGACCACCACTACTTCGCCGACCGTCCTTCTCACCATTGCACTCCTTTGCGGTGCTCTCCTCTTCTCCGCTGCAGATGCTGCGAGGCAGCTACCAGCAACAGAAGGCAGCGTCGTCGAGAACCAAGAAGCGCCGGCAACGGCGACGACGGCATACACGACCATGCCGGAGAGAGCATGGTCGAAGACGACGGCCATGGCGTGGACGCAGCAGCTCCCGTCAGGACCGAGCCCCAGGGGTCCTGGCCACTAGCTGGCGATCGATCGAGCTTGCCGAGAGATAGTACATTTTGGAGCGTCATTCCGCCGGATAAGAGCTCTCATTGTACGACAGTTTTTTCCCCCATGGTTCGTACATTTTGGAAGAAGCTCGTTAGGTCAATTTTAATTTCTCTTTTGGTTCCATGCATTCCCTGAGTTGCCAATTTTCACCTGTGCTAGCTCTCAGTGCTACTGCTACTTCTGTGTATTTTGTTTTCCAGTATAAAAGAGGATGGGACTTGTTGACATTACTTTTTCCAAATTGATCAGTTTTTTTTTCTGCGAATTCAAATTGTTTTTAGTCATCGCTCCAGCAGCCTACAAATTTCGTGCGTATATTCGTTTAATTTTGGCATTGTTATTCGCACGTCATGACTTCATGAGTTATAACTTGCTATACGAGAACAATGGCATTTGTTACAATCGTGATGAGCTTGGCCGTTTCGCTTGTCCAGAAAAATCAAGTTTAATTTGCTAGTAACACCTAGCAGGTGGCTGAAATTTGCTAAAGTTTTTCTCAATCAATAGTAAAAACCATATATATTCATAACCGGTGCGGCAAAGTTTAGTCCTTGGGTGTTAGTGGACAATGGTTTCAATCGTTTCTCACCGAAACTATTCTTACGAACCACGCTTTCCACTGAAAGCTCCATCCATTTTCATTATTTGTTATCTTATACTCTTATAAAGCTAAACCCCACTAGAGAATTCTCTCAACATGCAAGCTATCCACATCATCAATCCACTAGAACTTGCAATTATAGCCATCTAACACATATAATTGATAGTTATCTCTTCATCCACTAACATGCATTTAGATGGCCAGCCAAACCATTCACCAAAATTAATTTAAGATAATTTCATCCATATAACTATAAATATAAATAGTTTAATTTCTTTTTAAATTATCTGGAATCCCCGCGGCAACGCGCGGGGTATTCCCCTAGTTCTATTTAATATAGCATACAAAATAAGAAACATTAAAAAAGACAGCTGTTTTCACATTGAGTACGTCACAATTCTGATTACATCCTATTGACCGTACTGGTGCATTTGACTAGGGGATATGGATATTATTAGCTACTGCGCTACACTGATAAAAGAGACAAGTAATTTGAGAGAATGTTCAGATCCTAAAATAATAAGTAATGTGAAACATTGTGAGTACTTGATTGTGTGCTAAAAATTGCTACATCTAAGCATAATGGGGTTCGCGATATAAACCGCCACGAACCACAATTCACAACAAAGGTGGGTTCATAAACTTTGTGACTTGCAATCAAATGGGCCCATGTCTCACTAGAAAAAGAGAGAGAGACAATCTACTTCTCTAATGGTCATAATCTTATTTTCTCCTCAAACTTCAAAAGCAGATCTCCTGAACTCTCAAAACTATTTAAATTACCTTCTAATCCTGGTTTGAAGCAATTTTGAAGACGGTTGTAAATTTTTATTTAACAAAAAAGTAAAAATACTTGATAAGATCTTTAAACCATAGAAAATGTCCGAACATTAAAGGTTCTAAAAAATCTAGAGGTAGATTGGGATATGACAAATCGAAATAAAATATTTAGAGATTATGAAAGTATCTCAAGAAAATTTAAAAAAAATAGTTAAAGGAAAATTTAAAAAATCTCAGATAGAAACTTACCCAAAAATTCTAATATAAACATGCTTTCAAAACTTTGTGCGGAAAATATGAGATTCAACCTAAATGAATGCAACATACACTAATGTTGAATACATTCATGCTAAGTATTTGTGCTGGTTACGTATTATATTTTTTTTTTGTTGCAAAAAGTTTTCAAAACACGTGTACATATCAATTAGAATGTTTTGAGAATTTTTTTATTAATTCTTTTTTGTTTTTCTAGAGTCAAATCCATTTTTTTGAAGCATCTAGTGATATTTTTATGAGCTCTTAAAATTTTAGTTGGATTTATCATATCCTAATCTATCCTAGAACTTTAAAAAGTTACAGTCATTTTCTATGATTTAAAAACTATCAAATATTTAAAAAGATCTTTTTAAAAGTCACTTAAAATCAGAACAATAAAATAGTTTGAACAGTTTTAAAAGTTAAGATATCTGATTTGGGAGGTCAAGGAAAAATAAATCATAATACTCACAATCACACTTTCGGAACAGAAAGCTTTAGGAGGAGAGCGGGCCGCAATTTCTCACATATCCTTGCCACAGTGCCACGAGCCGCCAGCCACCAAAGTCGAAAACATCGCCGCCCCTCGCCTTCCACCATGGTTGTGCGATGCGCCTCTCCGGCAGACTGGTGGTACTACTCTCTTGCGCCATCTTCATCTTTCTTGTTTACTTCCGCCCTGCGCTGATCTCTAATCTGAATCGTTTTTTTTTTTTTCCATTTTCCCCATTTCCCCGATTGACAAGCGCACAGATGGATCCTTCCAAGAAGAGTGCCTGCGCCGCCGCCGACCTCACGGATGATATCATCGTCGAGATCCTGTCGCGGCTGCCGGTCAAATCGATCTGCCGTTTCAAGTGCGTTTCCTGGCATTGGTACGGCCTAATCACCCACTCCGAGCACCGCAAGAAGATCCCCCAGACGCTATCCGGCTTCTTCTACGGCTTCGTCCACCACAGAGGCAGGTTCAACCGCGAGGAGAACGACATAATAATATTTTCAGATTTCATGGACATCACAGTACGCGAAGAGCTGCTGTTTTTGGACCCCTCGTTGCCCTTCCTGACCGGCTACAGGCAGATTATTCCAAAGACCTGCTGCAACGGCCTCCTGTTCTGCCTCTGTAGGAAGGTCTTCCCCCGTGATGAAGCTAATTATGTTGTGTGCAATCCTGCAACAGAGAAATGGTTTGTCCTGCCGGAGTCTGACTATGATAGTGGTGCTTGCGCATACCGATTCCGCTTTGACCCGGCTATCTCATCCCACTTCCATGTGTTCCAGATTCTAGAAGAAGACCAGGGTTATGGATTTATTGCTGTTGCTGGTGTGAATATCTACTCGTCAGAGACAGGTGCCTGGAGCCGCAAGGCAAATGGTTGGGGCAATAACCTTCAGTTAGTTGATTCCATAGAGTTTTTTTTCAAAGGAATGTTGCATCTGATGACCAATTGTTTCAAGCTACTTGCAGTGGACACACAAGGTAAGATATGTAGGACCATTCCTTTGCTGGAAACTATGTGTGCTGAAAACTTCTGTACAGACATTTTTTCCAGTAATCTTACTCTTATTGGTCAATCACGGGGGCAATTGTATTACTTCAATACGAGGGAAAGGGATCTCTCTGTATTGTCAGTCTGGATTCTTGAGGACTATGACAGTGATGAATGGATATTTAAGTACAACATTAGTACTTCACAGCTTTTTGGAGAGAAGGGTCTTGGGTTTGCTTTGATCGCTATCCATCCAGAATGCAGCTTGATTTACTTTGTTTGGAAGTGTGAGGGAATACTGATGTCATATGACATGGAACGTGGGAAAGTTTGTGTTGTATGCAATGCCATGGAGCATTTGTATGACCCAGTTCTTTATTATCTTCCATACGTTCCATTTCTCTCGGGCTCAGCAAGGCTAGAAGCATAATTTCAGCAGTGTGAAGACCAGCAATTGTTACCCTGAAATCATATGGATGTCTTCTGTTGTGACAAACTTCAACAATGTAGCTGAAGCTTGGGTACCTCTACCTGTCTTTTCACCCCCTGTTATTGTGTTAATGTTTTAGTGTAATATTTGTGATCCTTTTTAATTTGGAAGAAATATTGTGTCATGTAGAACCTGTATCTTATCTTTGCTGAGATAGCGTATTAAATTATTTTTTCCTTGTTTTTTACTAGATATTTTTGTTGACATTTATCACTTGTTAGCTGTGCCATTTTGTTGAACATTAACCAACATGCATTTCTTCCTCCATTGTTCACAAATATTGTTGAACATACAATATGATGGTTTTTATGCAAACAAGAAAGGGTAATATAAATGATATATAATGCCCTAGCTAGGAATTATGAAAATCACGTGGCTTGCAATCAAATCGGTCCATGTCTCACTTGTTTGTATTTTTGGAAAAAGTCCATCCAAAACATAAATATAAATATAAATATAAATATTTCTTAGACCATAGGCTCTCCAGGCAATTTAAATTACTTTTGTGTGCTCGTCAGAAGTGGTTTTCATGTTGGTTTCAACATTTTTTAGTTGAAAACTTTATTAAATATCTAATAAGGTTTGTAAACCACAAAAATGTCTTTAAGCTGCTAAAAAAATCTAAAAATATTTTAGCAATAGAAGGACACCAAAAACTTAAATAAAACATTTAGAGCTTGTGAAAATATATTTATAAGATCCAAAATCATATTTAGTTCTGGAAAATGGTAAAAGATCTAGAAAATTCCCAAAAATTCTAATCAATATCTAAATAATTTTTTGTGAAAGAATATCCAAATACTTTATGATAACTTTATACAAAAAAAAGAGATGCATCCAACATGAATGAATAACGTGAATACATTAAACATTAATTTATGTTGGATTCAAACTTTGTTTTGTCTCATATTTTTCGTCATGAAAAGTTTTTAAAACTCATTTAGACATCAATTATAATGTTTTTGAGATTTTTCTAGAGTTTTCTTAATATATGTAGAGCTCAATCTAGTTTTCAAAAGTTTCTAGAGATATTTTAGTGATATCCAAATATTCATTCGGTTTCTCATGTACTAGTATATATCTAGGTTTTTATTAGAATTTTGGAATCCTAGAATTTTTTTGTGATTTAAAACTTTATCAAATATTTATCAAATTTTAGAAATTTTAGAATCTTAACCACCGCTCGCCAACTCGTCTTCTCAGGCACTCCTAATGCAGAATATCATGGTTTCTATTGATATTTATTGTAGTATTATCTAAGCATTTTGCTGATGTGGCAATATAGTTATTGATGAGAGAGAGCAAAAATCATAGAAACTGAGTCTAAGATAGAAACCATGTCTACATGAGATCCAAGACATGAAGTGATATAATTTGTTGAGAATAAAGAGAGAATAAATGTGATTGGATAAAAAGTTATTCTGTAGAAACTATCCATTGAGACCATTGGTTCTATATATAATGTCTAGAAATTAAAATTAATAGGTATAGAAACTACATGTAGTTTTTAGCATTGAGACTGCGCCGGTGGCAATGACACTGGACTTGGCGGCGGCTGCGCTGACGAAGTGAAAAAGAGGCTGAGCTGCGTTTTGGATCACGTTAGTTGATTGTCCACATGAAGGTACCACATGCAGGATGGCTCAAATGCAATGTTGATGGAGCCTTCTATCATCAGCAGTGGAGAG
>Ga0182004_10004008_pt1 | contig 11812 bp, 6 predicted proteins | sample Sormic07211540_1_FD_120479 | JGI IMG/M metagenome (GOLD analysis project Ga0182004, IMG submission 120479) | Endophyte microbial communities from Sorghum bicolor roots, Mead, Nebraska, USA - 072115-40_1 MetaG | ecosystem: Host-associated > Plants > Roots > Unclassified | place: USA: Nebraska...
CATTTGTAGCAGTGGCGGATCTAGGATTTTAATCATGGGGGTACGAACGAAAACGATATAGTTCATCGATATGAACATAACATAATTAGATCACTAAACGGTGATAAAATAGTTGTGAATATAAAGTGTTAAGGTTGTTATATAAACTGAGTAGACTAGCAATTATGTATAACAATATATTATACATGTATATATTATTAAAGAGTATACATATTAAATGTTTTTCAAAAAAATTTGGGGAGACAGCTGTCCCCCCATGCTACTACTCTAGAACCGCCCCTAATTTGTAGCCCTTAGCTGTACGTATACATGTTGCTAATACAACGTGATAAAAAAAAGTTCGCTATATACAAGTACATGTGTAGATACAGATTAGGCACAGTGGCCAGTGGGACGTCGAGGTCTTGTTTTCTTGTGGCGACGTGTGTGCGCGGTCAAAGCTTCTCCGTGAGGAAACGTATGTATACAGTGTTTTCCTGCTCCTATTACTAATCTACCTTTCTCTCCTATAATTTAATTTTACAGATTTTCTTTCTTGAATTAACTGTTTGTCAAAATAAAAATACAAAGTATCCAAGTAGTACCAGTACTTTACAACCACCGAAACAAGCCTCGTTTATGTTATATTTTTGGGCTACAGATATGTTTGGTGTCTTTTATTAATAGCTAGACTAGAGTGCATACCTCATCTTAGATATGTTTGCCATTTCGTTGTCATTATTATTATGCCAAGTGCAAATGTTGTTTTAAGTTTTGTTATCAGCCGCATATACATTCGTCAGGGCTAGCTGTATGATATATTGTGTGCGATTTAGGGGGTTTGGGAAGGCCATGGCATGTCTCAATGATCTCTGTACCTTGTCTATCTTGCATTATAGATGTATTGGCTTTATATGAGTTATGAAACTAAATATCTATGGAACTATGCATTAAAGATATTTCATCCATTTGAAATTTTCCATTGCGAATTATCTTATTTAACTTTCATCATGGAAAATGCATGGCTGCATTAATTACAGTTTACAGCAGCACTCCTCGCCAATATTTCTTTTAACACAGTGGGAACCTTTCACCTTGTATCCGTGTGTTCCGCAATAAGGTATGCATAAATCATTTATGCAGGGTGTACATCTGAAGCAATATTCCGCCTTTATCCCTCCAGGGCAGCCTATGCCAACATGCAACACAGTATAAGTCATTAAGTCAAATAAGACTATTTATTTGGTCGCACTAACGTAACTGATCTTAATTATAGAACAAAGAAAAACGTAGAGTAACAAAATTAGTGGTGCGTACAACCTCCAGCTTGGCATGATGGAAAAGTAGCCATGATCCCAAGAACCAAGATCAAAGCAGCAGCCAAGTACACAATCCTAGTACATGTCTTGATTGACGAAGCCATGAAGACGAGAATATTGCTGTTGTTTCGTTTTTCTGAGATCTAGCTATGAGAGGATTACTTATGGATGTATCGCGTGCATATAAAAAAGGCACAACCACATCAAGTGCATATTTATACTATCCGAAGGTATGCTCTTTTAATATTTTTTAATTTGTTGTTATGTATACATTGGGGATAGAGATATGGATATTTTCTAGCTGCACAGAAATTAATATACAATTATACTTATATCTGGACCGATCGATCTTAGATAGGATTGATATCTCTTCATAGACTACGAAATACATATCTTAGTTTTATCTAATAAAGTGGCGGTGCCAAGCCATATAATGCGACTAATTGATGATACCCAAGGCATCTGAGTCGTTCATTTGATGAATCATGTTCCCCTTAATTAATTTGGGGCCTTTTAGCACTATTGTTCACTACTTGTAACGCTTAAGGGCAACTCCAACTGATCCCTCAAAATTTGACCCCCTACTCCCACAAATGAGGATCCCTCACCCAGATTTCAGCCCTCATTTCTCGGTGTTCTCCAACCAAACTCTCATTTCAGGCTCCTATTTCCCCTCACCTATATTTTATACATAACTCGTAACTACCAATTCCAACATTTTGTATTTAAACTGTGTTAGTATTATTGTAATGTGTATTTATTAATGATAATTTTGTATGGCTTAATATTGGTGGAATTGTTTTTAAGATAATTTTCAACTTTTAATTTTTGATTTGTTAGTCTTAGAACGGCTATGTATTTGAAATGACACTCTTCCAAAGGTCGTTCTTCCAACGGCTTTAAATCAAACAGTCGCTCTATCTCCAATGGTTATACTTTCCAATCTATATATATTTATATGTATTGTCATTCTCTTTCCTGAATCAATTCCGACATTGTGTTCCTTCTTGTCCACTAAAAATGAGTCATCTCTCCCAACTAGGATCATCTTCCTCATCAGATGATGGTGATGATGTTCTTGAGGAAACCCTTACTGCATTACACCAAGCACACACTTAATACCAAGCTCTCAAAGCTCCACGATAGGGTGGTTCTGTACCTGGCGTCAGTATATTCATCGGTACATAAAGAGTGGACATTGGAGTTTATACAATGAGTATTTCTCCAAAAATCCAATATATGGGCCACATTTCTTCCGGCATAGGTTCACTAATAGCATGTTAATTTTTGTGTCACTTCTTTCCATATTCCTATGTTCATGTTTGCTTAGTTTGGATTTGTCCCTCAGGTTTAGGATGTCTTATTCGCTATACCTTCGCACATTGCAAGCTGTAGAGCAACATGATAATTACTTTGAGCAGAAAAGAGATAGAGTTGGATGGCTCGGGTTATCATCTTTGCAAAAGATTACTGCAGCTTTGAAAAGAAAGGATGTGCAAAGAGCTTTTGGGGTTCTTCAAGCTCAATTTGCCATTGTTCGTGAACTAGCTCGTATGTGGGATAAAGCAACACTTAGACAAATAATGACAGCTTGTGTCATCATGCACAACATGATCCTTGAAGACGAACAAAGTCAAGATGAATACGAAGACATCCATTACGAGGGTGTCGGCCAGCTTGTGAGACCTACTCCACCTGAAGTTCGTAATCGTACACAAGAGTTCCGTGAATTCCTACAAGCTCATCACAATATCACAAACAAGCAAATGCACACCCAACTTCAGCAAGATCATATCGAGCACCTTTGGCAGCATCACCCGGACATGTATCAATATTGAACCTTCATATCCATGTAGTCTTGTACCATCTGTTTTTTTTTTCAATCATGTATCAGTCTTGTACCATCTATTTTTTCAATCATGTATTAGTCATGTACCCTTTCAATGATGTAACAGTAGAGTACCTTCTATTTCATCAATCATCTGTGCACAAATTAACAGAGTTCGATAGTTTGGGGCACAAATTGTTCTTACAGAGTTCCATGGATAACAAACACGTTGGTAAATAATTTAAATAAACATAGTCGACAGATCACAAACAAAAAACAAATAAACAAGATGCTTCTAGACTTCTAGTTGCCACCACCACAATGTCGAGCAATGATCTCATTTTTGCAATGTCTTATAAAATACATGTTGTCCCTCACTCAGACCATTAAGGTCCGTCATCATAATTTTCACATTAACTTCTCTGTTTCAACTCTATTTCTCGTTGCATTAAATCCAGCTTCCTATTCTTTACGTGTTGCTTCATTTCAAGCCTTCTAGTCCCTACGGCAAGCCTCTCGTCATTAAGTTCTTTTTTCTTAACCTCCCTCATCTGTTCAGCCTTTGCTCTCTTTGCCCACAATTTTTCCATTGCCTCCATGCATGTAAAGGCCTTCTCCTTGAGAGCTAGGATTTTTACCTCAGCGTGCTTTCTCCTTCTTACCATCTGGCCTTGCTTTCTTTGGTGATGTATGACTTGGTCGGTCCTCTTCAACAACATACTTACTTTCATGAGTTCCTGGTGTACATGACCCTAGAGTTGCAGTTGAGGAACTCTTGTGTTTTTTTCTGAGAGCTTTGACAGGTCTCAAAACTTAGATCAGCCCACTTCTGCTCATGCTTTAGCTTACTCCAGCAGTGCATCAAAGTAAATGGTTTCCCCTCTGGATCTTTTTCCTGGTACATTTCCTTTGCCCGTTCTATCTGCACAGAAACAAGCGTTGGCTACCATGCACAAAAGATACACATTTTCAATCAACTAACAGAACTAAAGAACTTACCTTATCTTGCTCGATCAGCCCGCTTTCTCTTCTATTCTGAACTTGAGTATACCATCCACAAAATCTATTAACACTTTATGGATGATACCCCAATGGTGAGAGAGATAGAGAACTAATATTACGCTCTAACTCAAAAGTCTTCTGCTCATGATAGTAATCAAGAATTCCCTTCCAATAGGTACTACGACTTTTATCAGTGCCTTGAGTTAGATCCAAGCTAACTTATAGCCATGCTCATACCAACATATTGTCTTCCTGGGGAATGAAATTTCTAGTCCTCTTCTTACTTGGTTTCAGGGGGGCAGTACATTGTTCAGCATGTGTTTCACCGTGTGTTTCAACTTGAAACTCATCAAAACATAGATCATTCGTGTCCCCATTGCCTGAGAGAAAATTAACCTAGCTCTGCATTGGTGTCCCCATTGCCTGAGACCAAATCAACCCAACTCTGAATAATTTTAAGAACACACACAAATCAACTTGAACAACTAAATGATAAGACCTTAATTTTTCTACAACAACTAGATAATTCTCAATACTCAATAGGTACAAAAAATCTCATGAATTTTAGATAAGTTCTACAAGAAATTGTGGCCATCTCGTAATCGCATAATCTACAGAAGCATAAACTTCTTGAGCTATTAAATAAATCCAAAAAATGGCCTAAATGACACCTACAAAGCATCAAGGGGCAAGCTGCAGCGGGTCGTTCTTCACCTATTAAACAAATCTAAAATCCATCGGCCACACAGCAAGGGGCGACCTGCACCCAGCCATGCACAAATTGGTGACCAGCACGTGCAAACTCTAGGAGGCCGGGATACAGGGGGCGGGCAGACGGTGGCTCCGGCAGGCTGCGCATCAGGTTGCGAGCTCCAGCAAGTTGCCAAGCACGGGCAAACGGTAGGCAGATTTAGCAGGTACTTGAGATCATGTACTCAGACTGGCTCGCAAATGTAGTATTAGTACAAAAAAAGAATGGAAAAATGAGAATGTGCATAGACTTTACTAATCTGAACAAAGCTTGCATAAAGGATTCCTTCCCATTACCTAGAATAGATGCCTCCGTCGACAAGGAAGCAGGTTGCCAAAGATTCTCACTTCTATATTGTTTCTTAGGATATCACCAAATTTGGCTAAAAAAGAAGACGAAGGAAAGACTAGTTTCACAACATCTTTCGGCACATATTGCTACACCAGAATGCGGGAGGGACTGAAGAGTTGCAGAGAAACATAATTGCATATGTCGACGACATTGTAGTGATGAGCAAGAACAAAGATCACATTCAAGACCTAAAAGAAACCTTCGCTAACTTAAGAGCGGCAGGACTCAAACTCAATCCAGAAAAATGCATATTCAGAGTCAGCAAGGGCAAGATGCTAGGATACATCATCAGCTCCAAAGGCATCACCAAAGCAATTATGACAATGGCAGAATCCTCAACCAAAAGGAGGTGCAAAAGCTCACGGGCAGGGTGGTAGCACTTAACAGATTCATATCAATGTCCGCTGAGCGAAGCCTCCCATTCTTCAAAGTACTAAGAGGTGGGGACAAAGTAGAATGGGGACCAAAACAGTAGAAGGCCTTCACACAGCTCAAAAGCTACATCGCAACCAATTTGATGGTAACTGTACCAGATCTGGAAGCCCCGCTACTCTTATACGTAGCAGCCTCCGAACACATGGTCAGTGTAGTCCTGGTGCACGAAAAAAAAAGAAGAGAATAAGATTTTGCAGAGGCCCATTTACTACGTCTCCGAAGAACTATTAGGGGCAAAGCTAAACTACATAGAAATTGAGAAAATTGCCTACGCAGTTTTGACCGCCTCAAGAAAGCTGAAGCATTACTTTCAACGCCATGAGATCAAAATCCCAACATCCCAACCTTTGGGTGATATTCTGAAAAACAATGAAGCCTCTAGAAGAATAGGTAAATGGGCCACATAATTGTCTCAATTCGAGATAACATATGTCCCTAGAACCGCAATCAAGTCCCAAGCTTTGGCAGACTTTATGGTGGACTAGACACCTCCGGCTCGAGCAAGCACAAAGGAAAACCATCAAACGTGGACTCTGTTCACAGATGGAGCATGGGGCCAAGTAGGCGCAGGAGCTTTGGCAGTCCTAATCGCTCCATCCGGCTAATACGCTGCAAGGCTAGAATTCATGGGAACGAATAACATAGCAGAATATGAGGGACTCATCGTGGGACTCAACAAGGCAAAGGCATTAGGAGCAAATTAATCAAAACAGATTCCTAGGTCATTGCCAGACAGGTCAAAAAAGAGTACGTAGCCCACAACCAAGAATTGGCAAAAAATTTGGCAGTGGTAAGGGGACTAGAACGAAGGTTCAAAGGATTCACACTATCTCACATTCCAAGATCTGAAAACTACGAAGCAGACGAGTTAGCAAAGGTTGCAGCAAACAACTTGCCTATCCCACTAGAGACCTTTTACCAAGTCCTCAAATCATCTGCAATGGAATCTTTGCCAAAGGCATTCCGCATGGTACTACTCACAGAAGGCAAGGACTAGAGTCAAGCAATCATAGACTCTCTGAACAACAAAACAAGCACGGCTTCTGTACAAGAGGGGAGTGGTCCAACCATTGCTAAAATGCATATCTCAAGATGAAGGAAAAGAGCTCCTACATGAAATACATGAAGGAATGTGTGGCTCCCACATAGGACCATGGGCACTATCAACGAAAGCCCTAAGACAGAGATTCTATTAGCCAACACATATCAAAGATGTTGAACATATTGTAAAAACATGCAAAGCATGCCAGAACTTGCACCACATCAGTCAAACCCCTTAGCACAGACACAACTCATTCCGCCAACCTGGCCCTTACAAAGGTGGGGCATGGACTTGGTAGGCCCCTTGTCAATCGCACAGGGGGGAACAAGTTCGTTGTAGTCGCAATAGAATACTTCACTGGATGGATTGAAGCAAAACTCTAGGAACCATCACATCAGAAACAATCAAGAAATTCTTCCGGCAGAACATTGTGTGCAGATTTGAAGTGCCAAGCTTGCTAACGTTGGATAACAGAAAACAATTTGATTCAAAAAAATTTAGAGAGTTTTGCAAGAGCATAGGAACCAAGATCACCTTCGCATCAGTCTACCATCTAGAATCAAATGGACTGGTAGAAAGAGCAAACAAAATAGTTTTCTCCGCAATCTCCAAGATATTGTTCAACCTCCGAAAGGGAAAATGGATAGAAGAATTACCCAAGGTTATATGGTCTCACAACACAATCGCCTCAAGAACCATAGGGTTCACTCCCTTCAAACTGTTGTATGGAGAGGAGCAATGCTCCTAGAAGAAATCAAGCACCCAAGCCTTCGCACAATGAAACAATCATTAGCTGAAGACACAAGGCTAGAAGCCATGGAAAACATCACCAAATACCAACAAGAGACAAAAAGATGGAAGGACCAAAAAGTTGTCAGGGAGAACATACAAGATAGGATTTAGTCCTCAGAAAAAAGGAAATTCATCAAACATTAGCAAGCTCCAACCAATGTGGGAAGGACCTTACATGGCAAAGCAAGCAGAGAGACTAGGTTCCTTCCACTTGATTGACCATGAAGGAAAAGCCTCCGCACACACATGGAACAAGACAAACTCTGTAGGTTCTATGTTTAAATGTAAGGTTGGCCTTCATAAAATTATAAGCCAGGTCACCTCTGCCTAGAAGGAGGAACCTTCGCATGACCTTCTTTAAAAAAGCCGCCCTGAACAATTGGACCAGCCATCAAAAAGAACTTCTCAACGCCGAACAGGTGACCAACGGACACTTTGACGTCAGACAGGCTCTCCTCTAGCTCTTGAGAAACGAAAATCTCAAGCATGCACTCCTCAAAACTATCAAACCAACCACCAAACCTAACACATAGCAAATCATGGAAAGGGCCGATGAAATCGGCCAAGACAGGACAAGACAAAGGAGTGGAAGCCACCGCAAATTGGGACAGAGAGCATCAAGAGGGCAAAAGAGAGCGAAGGTAGTAAGAAGAGCAGGTGAAAGCGACAGCATAAGGACTCCAGACGCCCCCTTTATATAGGGCAGCCTGCAATGGTTCGCTACCCGAGGCCCAACAGATACCTACAACCATCGACCATTTGCGGTTCTCAAGGCAAAACAGTTGCATCAATAGAGCGCAATCACAGCCAATGTTAAGCAAAGCAAGTAACGGACAAATCGTCACATCAGTAGTAGGCACCTTTAGCCATCAAACTAAGGATACGCATGAATGGCCACATCCTATGCACTAGGGGGAAGGCGAGACCTCCGCCTGGCCATCAAGCGAGGGGGAAGGTCCAGGCTTTTGAGCACACGGCCCGCAGGTGTGGCCCCATGCTCAAAAGGGAGGAAAACTATTAGGGATTCAACCACGCCTTCCCCCCAGCTGCTTCAGAAGTAAAAGTCACCACAACTCAATCATAGTGGCCAGACCTTCATAACCTGAACCTTCGTACAATAGGATACGAAGGTCTAGGGAAAAAGTTAACGTTAATGCAATTTGATTCCGTCAAGTAGGTGTGCAAGAACCGACCCGATGCGGAGGACCCAGAGAAGCGGGCATCGATCCTTCGGCTGGTGATCGGCGAAGGATCTAGAGCCTCTAACAGAGACAAGGCAAAGAACCTCGAGAGGCGAGCGTTGGTCCTTCGGTAGCTAGTTGGCGAAGGATCCGCAGTCTTTGGCGGAGGCATGGTGGAGGTTCGGGCTGCGTTACGGTTAGAGTCCCGGTTGGTTGACTTGTAACGTGGTTAGGAATTACTCAAGTAGCTCTGTAGGTCGCAGGCAGGGGGTAGAATATGCTGGAATATTCTGCCACCGTCACGGGATATTTCAGTAATGAATATCGGTCGGAATCCTCGCCCTATATAAAGGGGTTGTAAATGCTCCTCTAGGAGATAGATGGAAAATTTATTGAAGCCTTTATTGTTCTAGGGTTTCATGCTATCTCTTGTCCGTTAGATCGCTTGGTCTCCTGCAACAACGAGTGGGAGCTCTGGCCAGCAGCGAGGCCACAATATTTGACAAAAAAGCATTACGCACAAATGAGGACCTTCCATCGCTTAAAGACGAAGGCTCAAACGCTCGGAACAACCTCAGCAATGCAAAAGCACAAAACCTTCACAAAAGACCCAGCGAAACCCAGGCAGCAAAGTTGATCCGGTCAAAAATGACAAAGTCCTATCCTTATGAGGCATCAAAATTTGACCAGCAAGTGAGCACTCAATCCTGACAAAGACCTGACGAAACCTCAGGCTTCAGGAGGAAAAACAAGAACTTTCAGAACAAACCTCCACAAAAACATAGGCAAAGACTGTCATAGCTAGCCAGAACATAAACGCTCACCCAAACATTCACACACTAAAAACTGAAAGCTCATGCATTCGAACATGCAAAACCTACAACACCCAAGAACCCGTACGTAGGCACATGGAATTAATAAGCACATGGCAATGCCAAGAACCTCAACAAACAAAGTGCACTCGTCAAAAATGCCCCAACCAACAAAGTATACATAGTTAATAAACAACCACTATAAAAACCGCACACTCCAGCAGCGGCAACCTCAGTCAGGGGAAAACACCACAAACCAGCAACAAGGCCCAACCCTCAAAAGCGCCAAAACTAGTAACGAGGGAATAATGGAAGCTGGAGTGAGCTTACCCAGTAGCAGCACCAACAGTATAGTACGAAGACTTGTAAGAAGTAAACCTAGCAAAGGAAACATGGAGCTCAAAAGCACAACGCAGCACCCATGACACTGTGATGAACAACCATCACAGGGTGGTGTACAACTTCAACAACAACACGACATGTGAGTTCCAGAAGTTGTGGGAGGGTATCATACGAAGTCTTGTAACATCCCCCACAACCAAGGAAACAACACCGCGAAGGCCAACCTCACCAATGTTTGATGGGAGCGCCCCACCAAAGGAAAAAGGGACAAACCAGTAAAGGCACTCAACAAGAAAGCCCTCAACATCTACAGTAGCACCAACAGAAGTAGCCTTCACAAGACCAAGCACAACCAATGCCTTTGGAACATCTAACATCAAGCACGACACGTCACCAGTAACACAAAGATCCTTAGGATCAACACCACAGTGACGCGCAGGTTTGGCTGCACAAGAAGATAATTTGCAAAAAACAAAAAGAGAGAGGCAGATGCAAGCACAAATTGTTACAAAGTGTCTCTCATGCAAAATAAAACTTTATTTATAACATTAATAGTTACTTTGATCAGCATTACATTAGTGAAAACAAGATACAAAGCTAAGTTACAAACTTGACTACAACACTTAAAACAAAAACCTCCGCCATCTAAGAGGCAAAGGAGTCAACTGTCACAAAAAACCCTAACATCCAAAGGACCAAAAATACATATGTTGCTGCACAAATCATGCGTGACATACTCCACCAAATCATTCGTTGAATGCGAAGGAAACTTGCGGTGCCACCTTTCTAGAAGCTCCCTGCTAATGTAAATATTGCCTCGCTTCAAGGCTTCCAGAGCTACGTATCTTGTAGAACCAAGAAGGGTAGCTCCTGGCGGGACAACCTCTGTAGAAGGACCACACGAAGGACAAGGAAGAACGCTCTATAGATCAAAACAACGAAGCTTAATAATAAAACGTTGACAAAAAGGAAAGTACCATTATATATACAAGAACCATCATCAGTCTTGATTCAGAAAGCACCAACCTCCAGGCGACCAAGAAGGTAAAGCTCCGCCATAAGATCAGGATCATCTAGCATAAGGAAGTAGGGCAGAAGCCCTCGTCATCCTCACAAGGCTTGCCAAAGACTCATAAGCACGGGTACGAGGGTTGCGCAAAAAAAGAGTGCTAAATAAGCCTAACAAGTATGATGATAAACCCATGAACAGACTAAAAGAATAACCTAGGACGGAGGCCAAGTTCCACAGTGCGCAAGCGAGCGAACGAATTCTGATCCAACGTCATCAATATCAAACTCAACAAACTCAAACACATCTATAGTGTTACGAGTAGGAAAAGTGGCTTGCCAATATTCCTAGAACTCCACCCTCATAAAGATACCGTTGTAATAAAACAACAATGGAGCAACATCGCAAACCTCCTGCGCAGGCACTCCATTAGAGACCTACGTAGGGAATAGTGCCACACCATACTTGAAATTACAAAGCCAGCGACAACGTAGGCAACAACAATAAACAAAAGCATAAACAGAGTACCAAGTTAATCTATAAATAACTAAGTCTTTTTACACTCATCAAAACGACGAGAATCCTACTCTAAAAATCCTCACACCAGAGGAGAGGATTGCTTGTCCGATAGGCCGACTTCCTTCGTTGTCTCAGCTTTGGCTGCTCCCTCATCCTCCTTTGTTCCAACTTCTCCAGCCAGAGGAACATCAGAGGCAGGAACACTTGACTGGCCCATTTCACCAGCCTTCGCCTTCCGCTTCTCAGCCTCCTACAAACCAAATCAAACACGATTACAAAAAGAACCAAAAAGAAAGAGAAAAAACAAAGAAAGACCACATAAACAACCAACCTCGAGCCACCGGGACTCAGCCATACTCCTCGCCTCGGCTTGTCCGAACTTCACCCAGAAAGAGCAGATAAAGTTGCAGATGGACCTCTGCACTTCTGAAGAACCTTCACCAAGATCGG
>Ga0182004_10004009_pt1 | contig 11808 bp, 12 predicted proteins | sample Sormic07211540_1_FD_120479 | JGI IMG/M metagenome (GOLD analysis project Ga0182004, IMG submission 120479) | Endophyte microbial communities from Sorghum bicolor roots, Mead, Nebraska, USA - 072115-40_1 MetaG | ecosystem: Host-associated > Plants > Roots > Unclassified | place: USA: Nebraska...
CTCTCTCCCTATTTTCTAGATTACAACTAGAACGAACTAGAACTAGAACTAGAGGAACTAGAACTAGATGAACTAGAACTAGATGAACTAGAACTAGAACTAGATGAACTAGAGGGATCCTCTGTACTTGGATGAAGAATTGAAACCCTAGCTTTGATTCTGTAGAAGAGGTATGATCTCCAGGGGCCAGGGGGCCTTGCTTATATAGTCTTTTCAGATGAATCTAGGCTGTCGGATTAAACTGACATTGATTGAACGGTTATCCTTGATCCTTTAGGTCGGTGGAGCGTAATCCGCAAGACGTGTCCTGATTGGACTCTGGGACAGGGCGGGCGCCCAAGGTGGGAGGGCGGGCGCCCTGCCCCGGGCCCGATCGCCTTCCCGTTCGTTCCCGTGGCTTCTCGAGTCTTCTAGATGGTAGAAAATTGCGCAACACGTTAATATCTCTATGTAAACCCGACGTGTGGGCCTTTCTTTCGTATTTCCTGATAACCCCTGCAGAAATAGACAAACACCAAAACTCGTGGAATTCTGTCAGATAAAACCCTAAGTCTGGGTGTTAGTTGCATTTAGATCCTTTTCCATGATTAGTTGATGGTTAAATGTGAGCATTAAGGACCGTCAACAGGCTCTAAAGGGAATTATATTTGTCTCTGCATTAATCAGATCGGTAGGATCTGGATTACCCAGTGGACCGAGATATTGAAGGTGAGGTTGCTCGGTAGGAATGACGATTTTCTCACTCAGTTCCTAAGGTTTGAAGATTGGAAGAACGGAGAAAAAGAAAGAAGGAAGAAAAATGCTAAGTAAGTAAACTTGTAAAAAGTAAAGAGGTGCGACAAAAAGAGGAAAGATGGGATAAATTAACCTCAGGGACGATGAAGTTGACAGCCATTGCTTCTCGGAGAAGAAGAAGATCGGAGACTTGAGAAACGGTTGGGGAGGATTTTGCTGGAGTTCTTGGGTTCTTCAACAATGCCGCCGCCAGAGAGATGAGTTTGGGGAATGAAGGATGGCAAGGTAGAGAAAGAGTACCAAGGAAGGAAGTATTTATAGGTAAAATGAGCAGGGGCATTTCTGTCTTATCTCTTTGCCGTATCCGTGAAATTCGAGGGTGTTCAGATGGATATGGTAACTGTTCGCACGGTAATCAAGGGATTGTGTAGATGATTTGACAGCAGACGGTCATGATTTTAGGAGATATTTTACTGTGCAAGATCTCCTCGTCGCCTCATCGGCAATCTACTCTAACGGAATAGTTGCCGATGAGCGGGTGTTTAGGAGATTTGGTTCGGGAAGTTGAGGAATTCGAGGTGCCTGCAGGAGATCCGGGTTATGGTTTTTTGGGTTTGGTAATTAATGGCTGTCAGACAGGAATAATTGCGAAAAGGGTGTCATTATTAGGAGAGAATTTTGGAGCATTAATGATTTTATACTCCAAAATTGGGGGGCATGTATTGACACCGTTTTGGACACGTATCTAGAATTTTGATAGAACTTGGATCGGTAGGCGAAAAAGTGATGATTGGTTGACAAAGGAATTGCCGATGGGTTATGATGCCGATGATAAAACAGCAGGATATGACCAAGTCCAGGGATAACGGTTGATCTATGCCGATGGCTGATATTGATGGTTGTCGATGCCGATGGGGATGATGTGCCGATGATAGTGGAGGAAGGCGTAGGAATCATCAGGAAAGATGATGATGGTGTGCCGATCGCCTAGGATAGATTGATCTTTTCCATAATTGTTAGAGTTTGTTTTGTATACGGATTCTGTTTAGTTTGGAATTAGAATCCTAGTCGTACCTGATTGTAACTCTTTAAGACAAGGTATAAATGTAGACTTGGTAGCGATGTAAGGGACAATCCAATCAATCAAACATAAGTTTTTTCTTGCATTTACTTCCGACGACATCGTCAATTTGCATATTTTCCTTTTACTTACGAGTTCTTAAGAATTCTTCGAGTCATACTCGACGAGTTCTTGAGTTGCGCATTGATAGGTGGCTCCAGCGTTTTTGAGTCCGAAGGACATGGTGTTGTAGCAATACGCACCGAAAGGAGTGATGAAGGAAGTTTTGATCTGGTCGTCTTCCTTTAGCGAAATCTGGTGGTAACCAGAGTAAGAGTCGAGAAAAGAGAGTAGTTCGCAACCGACCGTTGAATCGACCACCACGTCGATACGGGGGAGACCAAAAGGATCTGTAGGATAGTGTTTATTGAGATCAGTGTAATCAACGCACATTCGCCATTCATTATTCTTTTTTCTTACAAGGACTGGATTGGCAAGCCAATAGGGGTGATGCACTTCTTTAATAAAGTCGGCTGCTAAAAGCTGTGTAATCTCTGTCCTAATAGCCTCCTTTTTGTCAAGAGCGAACCGTCGTAGCTTCTGCTTGATAGGTCTTGCGGTCTTCGAGACGTTTAAGGAGTGCTCGATCAGGCGTCGTGGGACGTCGGGCATGTCTGCGGGTTTCCATGCGAAAACGCTTACATTGTCCCTTTGAAACCGGACGAGCGTGTCTTCCTATTTGGCGTCCAGGTTGGCCCCGATGAGAGCCGTCTTCTCTGGGCTGCCGTCGACCAGTTGTACTTCCTTGTGCTCTTTGGATTTGGAGCTTTTTCTTGCAGTCTCCTGCTCGGGTAGTTGGAGCTGGTCGGGTGGAACTTGCGCGGCTTGTGCTACAGTTTTTGCCATGCGAATCGAGAGGTCAATTGCCTCGGTGATCTTGAAGCTTTCCTCTTCACAAGTGTACACAGTGTAGACGTTGCCCCTGACGGTTAAAACGCCCTTCTCGGTTAGCATCTTGACGACCAGGTATGAGTAGTGCGGAACTGTCATGAACTTTGTAAGCGAACGACGGCCTAGAATTGCGTGGTAAGTCCCGTCGAAGTCAGCGACCACGAAGTTGACGAACTCTGTGCGGAAGTGGTCGGGCGTTCTGAACTAGACAGGCAGCATTGTCTGGCCAAGGGGCACTGAACTTGGACCCGGCAAGATGCCCCAGAACTGAGCGTCATACGGTTTCAGCTGCGCCGGAGTTAGCTTGAGAGCAGGCAAGCTGTTGCAGAACAGGATATCGATGGAGCTGCCCCCGTCAACGAGCACGCGCTCGAACCTGACGTTGTTGATGCATGGGTCTAGAATCAACAGGAAACGCCCTGGTTCTGGGATGGCGGCCCACTGGTCCTGCCTATTGATGGAAATCTCACGATGCGACCAGGGAGGGAATTTAGGATCGCGATCAAACCATCGGCGCAGTCCACATTAAGGCAAGCCAACTTCAAGAGCTTTCTTTCTCATTTTGACTCGATGGAGACTTTGCCTCCAAAGATGGAGTGTACCACGTCGGTGGGGCTGACATATTGGTGCCGTGGGTCCCTATCCTGGTCATCGTCCTCGTCTTCCTGACTACGTCTGTCCTGCTTCCCTTTTTTCTTGGTGGCATCTCCCTAAGCGGCCCGTTGTGTGTAGATGCTTTTGAGGACACGACATTCTTCCATTGTGTGGTTGGACTTGGGATGGAGTTGGCACGGTCCTTTCAGCGTTTTGTTGTAGTCTTCCTGGTAGTCTCGTCGTCTATTGGGACGCTTGATTGTGTTAACCTCGTGATCGCTGTCGCGAGATCGCTTGCCTCTCAGATCGTCATGATTTTCACGACGCCTGTCCCACCCTTCTCGGTGGTCGCGGTTGTCACCGCGACGGGAATTCCGGTTATCGAAACGCCCACGGTTGTCGTGATTACCTTTTCTTACGTCTTCTTAGATAAGCTTGTCACCGAGGCTGCCCGGCTCTTCTTACGTCTTCTTAGATAAGCTTTTCTGCGTCGTCGGCATCGGCGTAGTTTTTGGCCGTAGCGAGGAGCTCGGCGACCGTGGTCGGCCTTTTGCGCAGTAGCTTGCTTCTTAATGCTTCGTGGAAGCGTAGGCCCTTGATGAAGGCCGATATGGCCTTGTCGTGGGAAATCTTCGGAATCTTGAGGCGCATATCCGAGAAGCGTTGGATGTAATCGCGCAAGGGCTCATTTTTCCTGTCCCTTATCCTCTCGAGATCATATTTGTTTCCAGGCTGCTTGCAGGTAGCGATGAAATTATCAATAAACGCCTGGTGTAATTCCTCCCAAGAATCGAAAGAGTCCTCGGGTAGACCGAGGAGCCATTGGTGGCCAGCTTGGTCGACGACGACTGGGAAGTAGTTTGCCATGACGTGCTCGTCCCATGCTGCTGATCGGACTGCAATCTCGTAAAGAGTGATCTAGTTTTCGGGATTCTCCTTGCCAACAAACTTTTTAAGCTTCTCGAGCTTGAAGTTGCGGGGCCGTACGACTTGGCGAAGGTGTGAGGAGAACTGTCTTAGGCCGGGAGGGCCATGTGCTGCATCGTACTCGATGCGTCGCACGTTTTCGTGTACTGCTCTTTCCGTAATGCGCCTGTTGATGTGCTCGCGGACATCCTTAGGAGGGATGTTGTGTCGTAGATCTCGGTCTTGGTTCACCTCCTGACCACGTCCGCGTCTTTGTTCGTGGTAACTGCCAGCGTCCCGACCATGATTATCGCGATGGGTGTCCTTCCTCCGATTATTGATAGGCGAACGGCTACGACGGTGTCCGCAGGTTCGCGGTGAGGTGCGATTGCGGTGAGTCTGGTCAGAGGTGACCTCCATATAGGAGATGGCTTGGACCCTTTTGAGCAGAGTGGCGGTCTACCCCATGGCCGCGATCAGATGCGTCCATATGTTGGTACAAACGTCCTGATATTCTGGGGTATCCGGAAGTCGATCAAGATTTGCCATGGCGACGGCCACGTTGGCACTTGGTGTCTTAAACACTTGCTGATTTCCAACCATGTCAAAAGCATCGTCAAGGTTGTTTGGGGTTAATTGCCACTCCTCATCTGCTCGCCGCTGAGCACGATCGGCGTTGCGCTGTTCGCGCTGTTGTCTTTGTTCGTCGGTTTCACCGTCGACGACTGGTTCGTCATTGCCGACGTTGAAAACCAGATCTCCTCATCGAGGTGGAAAGACTGGAAAGTGAGAAAAACCCGGGGGGTAAGGTGGTAGATCCAGGTCGTAGTCTTCGTCCTCGGGGTGTAAAACCTCGGTAGGGACAGATCCTGTGCTAGAGTTCGTGCTGGTGGCCTTGTCGTCTGGTAGGGTTCGGATGGATACCATGTTGACAAAGTGACGAGCCGACCTATTGGTTTGCCCTGGCGACAATCCCATCTTCCTGAATAGAGAATCGGTATGCCGCGAAAACTGATCAGCCGCGTTGTTCAGACCGTGAGGGAAGTTCTAGTCTAGCGAGGCTGTCTTGAACTTGATAGTCCGTCCCGTGGTGGTCGATGTTATCATCAGGGACGTCTCCAGTCGTTCGTGTGTGGAGACACGAGTTGGTCGACGGGAGTCGAAAAAATTTGATGTTGCCGCCTGACCGGGCCTGCGTGAAATCTAATCCACCATGTTGGAGGCTTCGAGAAGTTTGTGGTCGGCGCGATCGAGGGCTTGAAGCAGATCCTAGTTGTCGACTCGCTTTGCCATGTAGCGAGGGAGTAGTGGTCGGGTTCTCGGAGTCGGCATGATCGGAGTCGACGCCTCTGTTGTCCCAGATTGGATCTGGGTTTCTTCCGGAGTCGTGGTCGTCAGGCCGCCGCCGTGAGTTGTCCAAGTGATCTGCCCGACGGTAAATGTGAGACCTTCAGCCACGGCTGTGGAAGTTGGGACGATAACCATCTTGTTCATCTGGGAAGCTGTGCGCACTCCCCCTACCTGGCGCGCCACTATCAACGAAAGCTAGTCTGCAGTCTACCTTGGGGTATACCCACGGTAGTAGTTTATCGGCAGACAGGTGCGCAAGCTACGAACTTGATGGTAACGCAAGACACAGATAAGGTTTTTATCCAGGTTCGGCCACCGTGTGGGCGTAATACCTAGGTCCTGCGTTTGATTGTATTGCTGTGAATTGTGTTGAGTTGAGATAAGATGTCCTAGGGGGGTCCCTTGCCTATCCTTATATAGTCCAGAGGGCGGGGTTACAGATCCAAAAAATAATCCTAGTCGATTACAATTGCCATAAATAACATGATATCAATTCCTATTCTAACCGACTAAAATCTGGCTTGACATCCACGTCTTGTTTCCTTGCGCGAAACTCCGAGTAGTTGGATCAAGCATCAAACTCGTCTCATAATGGGCCAAGCCTCCTGGCCTAAGTCTAGCCGTAAGGGTATAGGCGTTTATACCCCCACACCGCGTGAATACCTCTTGGCCGTGGCATCCGGGCGTATCGCTGTTGTCGGGACCAAAGTATTCGAGTTATCACATTTGTCGGTTGTAAGGTCAAATCGGCGGACACGCCTTAACATTGAATCGGGTATACCTTTTGTGTTTGCAGATCTACTTTTGCGTCAACAATTTTTTTGTTTGCTTCAACTTCATGTGCAGTTCGATCAAATGTGGAGCTAAAGATGTTTTAGTAAATACGTTTAACTGGCCTTGTTCACCCCAAAACCAAAAACTTTTCAAGATTCACGGTCACATCGAATCTTGCGGCACATGCATGAAGCAATTACACAGTTTATCTATAAATCGCGACACGAATCTGTTAGACTAGTTACTTCATAATTGAATAATGTTTGTCAAACAAAAACGAAAATGCTACGGTATCAAAATCCAAAAAACACATCTTAGGCCTTATTTAGTTTCCAAAATTTTTTAAAATTTTTCATCACATCGAATCTTATGGCACATACATAAAATATTGAATATAAATAAAAAAGATAACTAATTACGTAGTTTATCTATAATATGTGAGACAAAAATTTTTAGACTAGTTAGTATGATTGGACAATAATTATTAAATAAAAATAAAAGTGCTCAAATCAAAAAAAGTTGGCGAACTGAACCACATGTATGCGCACCTGGTCTCTTTAAAACAGTGATGCGACTTGTCACAAGCCGGCACAGCCTGCAGCGGTCACAAGTCTGGCCTTGTTTAGTTCAAAAAATTTTGAGAAATCGATACTGTAACACTTTCGTTTGTATGTAACAAATATTGTCTAATTATAGACTAACTAGGCTCAAAAGATTCATCTCGTCAATTCCGACAAAACTGTGCAATTAGTTTTTATTTTTGTTTATATTCAATACTCCATGCATACGTTTAAAGATTCGATATGACGGGAGATCTGAAAAATTTTGCAAATTTTTTGGGAACTAAACAAGGCCTAAGAGCATCTCCAAGAGACTTTGCAAATGAATTTTGCATTTGGTGTTGTTTGCAAAGTCCCAAACTCATTTGCAAAGTCTAAAAATAGTCCAACTACAAGGAACTTTGCATTTAGAATTGGCAAACCTAAAGTGTGGACTCCACCTCCGATTTTTTTTTCACCGATCACGTCCGCGTGTTTTTTCCCTTCGCGCCATTTTGACGTACGTCGTGCGTGCCCGTCGCCGCCCAAGCCAGGTCGCCGCCAGTTGCCGCCTAGCCTAGGTCTTCGCGCCAGTCGCCGCCCAGCCCAGGCCGCGTTCGTCGTTCGTCACCGTCGTCGTTCGTGTCAGTTCGGCTCCGTCCACCTCCGTCCTCCTCCGAGGGAAGGTCCACCTCCGTTCCCGCGCCGTGGCCGCATACGTCGTCCAGACGTGGCAGCGTACGTCGTTGTTCGTGGACGCGCGCGAGTCTCCGTGGTCGCGCCGCCGCCAGTTCGGTGCATCGTCGTGAAGACACAGGGACGGCACAAATGGCATCCAAGTAGGGAGGGCGGGCGCGCGCGGCAGGGAGGGCGGACGAGCGTAGAGAAATCGCGCGGGGGGCAGGGGGATGGAGTCCGACGTGGAAGGCCGAAATTGTAGATGCAAAGTGGTGGGAAGGTTTACATATATGCAAAGCCTCAACCTCTATTTGCAAAGTTAACCAAATTGCAAACCTTATTTGCAAAACCATTGGAGAGGTATTTTCTACTCTTTTTTGTAATAAGGCAATGCAAAGTTTGTTTGCAAAGCCCTTGGAGATGCTCTAACAGTGGAGGAGGAGTAGCACTGGGCAAGGGTGGCCCGGCTTTTAAGGCCTTGTAGTTCCGAAAAATTTTAGGAAATCGACACTGTAGCATATTCGTTTGTATTTAACAAATATTGTCCAATCGTAAACCTACTAGGCTCAAAAGATTCGTCTCATCAATTCCAACCAAACTGTGCAATTAGTTTTTATTTTTGTCTATATTTAATACTTCATGTATGTGTGTAAAGATTCGATGTGATGGAAAATTTGATGTGCTCTTATAGTGGTGCTAAGATTTTCTCTTTCCACTCCAGGCACCGATGCCCTATGAGCAGGCTTCTGCCAAAACAAAAAAAAATCGTACTGGCCGCTGCACGCGTGTCCCATCGCGCGACCCGTCGCATCAGCTCAGCCATGCAAATGCCAAAAATTAGTGGCTGCCGGGACAGTACCCACGAAGCTTCCTTGCACACTCAACAGCACTAGCGACCATGTGCTTCCTTTGACAACCGTGTCTCTGCTCACAAAAACACGTGCGCACTCTCAAAAAAAAGAAAACAAAAACATGCGCGCGGGCCCCTCATGCACCCAAGTGCGGATAGGGTTGGGCCCCAGTGTGGAGCGGTGCTAGGCAGGTACCGCAAAACTTCGTGCTTCTCTCGTGCATTTAGTTCCGAATTTCTTTTGGTACTTTACCATTTTTATTTGGTAATAATTATTTGATGATGGACCAAGTAGAGTTAAAAGATTCATCTCACAATTTATAGCAATTAGTTTTTATTTCATCCATATTTAATGCTTTATATATATGTCATAATATTTGATATGACAAATAATCTTAAACAAATTTGGTTTTGGGTGGACTAAACAAGTGTCACGAGCGCTCCATGCAGTATTTGGCGTGGGCTCCACAAGCTCCTTCAAAATTCTTTTAAAACTAGAGGTGAGTTTCCCACACGTTGTTACGGTAATTTCTTAAAAATAAATCATTATATACATAGAATTACTATATGAAATTCAGTCTATTATATATTTATACATATGAATTTGACTTGCATGTATTTTATTGTATTAAATCTAGTAAAAAAATTGCTAAACAAACACTAATATTTGGTTACATTATAGAGAAATTAATTGGTGATGAAACAAATAGTGTATGTACATGACTTGTATGTTAATAGATTAAAGATTTAAAGTATTTAATATGATATAGATGACATGGTCATTTTTTGTAATTAATATAGGATGACATGGACATTGTGGGGAATGATGTGGACACCTTGCATGAAGAGATAAAATATTTAGTGGGTCACTTAGTGGGGAATGATGTGGACACCTTGCATGAAAAGAGAATTCATCTAGTGGGGTTTAGCTTTATAAGAGTTATGGATGAGCCAGGCCTGCATATATGCCTATATTTGGCGTGGGCTCCAAAGCTCCTTCAGATTTCTTCGCCTGCATGCAAAGCGGCAAGAAGTATCTTCTCCTTTCTTTTTTAACCTTTTATATTAATACTATCTTCTCAAAAATGCCAAACCAAAATTAGCATTTGATATAGCAAATCTCACAAATATTTATACAAGATCTTCTTATGTATTTCACCATGTTACTAACCGCAAGGCGTATGTAAAAAAGACTCATACTTAGTGGCGCTAGATAATCATTATAACTGAAGGTTATCCATCTTGAATCCACTCACACCTAGTGTGTCTTAGGTGGCAAATCAAAATGAGATAATTATACTGTTGCCTTAGCCTATTTTGTTTTTTTCTATTTCTTCTTTTTTCATGTTGGAGCACTCGAATATCGTCTTTTAGTCACCTCCATCACTTGGTCAGTTCTTAACCTATCTTTCCATTTCACTCATGACAAAGATTAGTACACTTAGGTTTTCATCAATTATACAAAATCAAACTAGGGTTTTTACGTTGCGTGTGACTCCTTATCCATCAACTCGTTGTGTTCCCTCCACCATCGCTTGAGCATCTTGGGCATAGGGTTTTTAATTCTTGCATGAAAATTCAGAATTAGATCAATTCACTCTCCCTCTTGGGCATCTTGATCATTTCAGTAGATCCTTACCGGGCGTGGCTTGACAGAGCGGAGGAACACACAAGATCGTGCGCGCTTCTAGGCAGCCGGGTGCACCGCGATGGCGGACGCCAGCACCGGGCTCATGTCGTACTTTAGCTTAACAAACTCTGACGAGCCCTCTAACTTCTTTGATGCGCGCCCAGCCCGCCGCTGTCATTGCGTTGTTGCGCGGCGAGCTAGCGGCGGCGACACAGTGAGTGCTACCTGCAGGACGAGGAAAATACACAGGTGCTACATTACGGTGAAGGATGGGGCTGAGGGGTAGTCGAGTAGTGGAGGTTTATAGGGAGAAGTGAAATATAATGGAGAATATTTGAAAGCCTCTAGTTTGGTTTTGGGTAATTGATGAAACTTAAGGACGAACCTTTGTGCTAAGTGGTTGAATTAGACAAGGTGGTCCTATCCAAGTGATGGAGCAATATGATGCATCATGATGGTGGATGGTGGTCCAAAATATTGATCAAGTGCTCATACTTGGAAAAGAATTGGAGAAAAACAAAATCCTATGAGCTCAAGGCAAATGTATAAAATAGAATATTTGTTTTGCCGATCAAGGCGCTATAGAGTGCGAGATCGGATTTAGAATAGATAATCATATTATAAAGATGAGAAATCTTTAATTGCAATGATTATCTAATGCCACTAAGTGTGAGTTGCATTTGCATATTCTTTACGCTTAGTGACGTTGTGATCAAATGCATGAGAAAACCCTAAAAATTTTTGTGAAAAACTATGCCCATCTTATTTTTGATATATATATATATGGGTTAAGTTAGTGCTTGGAAGGGTTAAAAAGAAAAGAGAATATTTGCAGGACGAAATTCCGGTTCTCAGCAGCTGCCCTCGGGTGTGGCTGGAATTAAATCCACCCGAGCTGGTTGGGTGCAGGTGCAAGAGAGAGAAGCTCGATGGAAATTTCTTGCTTGCCTGCGCCTTGCCTTGGTCGTGAGAGAAGGATGGAGCCGCGGGACCCACAATTTGCATGCATGAGCAGCTTCCAGGAAGGTTCGTGCTTTTGCATGTGCTCCTGACGGCCTGTCCTGGCGAAAAAAAAAAAACAGAGAGGGAGCCAGCCGGCCTTGTTTAGTTCTCAACAAATTTTCCAAATCTTTTCAGATTTCTCGTCACATCGAATCTTGAGACAATTAAATATAGATAAAAATAAAAACTAATTACACAGTTTGATCGCAATTAACGAGATGAATCTTTTGAGCCCAATTAATCTATGATTGGACAATATTTGTCAAATACAAACAAAAGTGTTATCGTGTCGATTTTCCAAAAAAATTTTGGAACTGGCCTGAAGTGCTGCTGGGTGCTTACGTTGTCGCTCTATTGGTTGGCGTCAGCTTCACCGTTAGCTCTAGAGCGTTGCCGTTTGATGCTCTGTCCCTTGTTGACCGAGCCTTGCCGTTTGGAAAGTGGAGCGTGGCGAGGCCCCTCTTCGCTTGTGCTCATTCCAAACCTCTCCTCTCGTTCCTTTGATTTGAGCCCCTAGTGAGAGAGTAAGCTCATCGATTTGAGAGCTCCAAGAAGATCTCCTCCCTCTCCTCTCCATCCATGACTGGTACTCTTTGGGCCTTGTTTACTTCCACCTAAAAACGCAAAATTTTTCAAGATTCCCTGTCACATCGAATCTTTAGACACATGCATGGAGTATTAAATATAAATGAAAATAAAAACTAATTGCACAGTTTGGTCGAAATTGACGAGACGAATC
>Ga0182004_10004010_pt1 | contig 11807 bp, 5 predicted proteins | sample Sormic07211540_1_FD_120479 | JGI IMG/M metagenome (GOLD analysis project Ga0182004, IMG submission 120479) | Endophyte microbial communities from Sorghum bicolor roots, Mead, Nebraska, USA - 072115-40_1 MetaG | ecosystem: Host-associated > Plants > Roots > Unclassified | place: USA: Nebraska...
CACCTCCTCGCCCGGCGGCGGCGGCGGCGGCATGGGGAGCTGCCGAGACCAGCTCCTCCGCGAGGTGTCCCGCGTCATCAAGTCTTTCTCCAAGGACAGGCCCCGTGAGGACATGAGCGTCACACTGGCCGGGCACAGCATGGGGAGCGCCCTGGCGATGCTGCTCGGTTACGACCTCTGCCAGCTCGGCCTCAACCGCGACGCGTCAGGGCGCCGCGTCCCCGTCACCGTCTTCTCCTTCGGCGGGCCGAGGGTGGGGAACGCGGCCTTCAAGGACCGCTGCGACGAGCTCGGCGTGAAGGTGCTGCGCGTCGCGAACGTCCGCGATCCGGTGACCATGCTCCCGGGCGCCATCTTCAACGAGGGCACGAGAGGGCTCCTCGCCTCCTGGGCCGCCGGTGACCGCTACACGCACGTCGGCGTGGAGCTCGCCCTCGACTTCCTCAGCCTCCGAGACCTGGGGAGCGTTCATGACCTCGGCGCGTACGTATCGTCGATCAAGGCCGAAGCCGGTGGCAAGGTGCCCAAGTCTGACAATGCGGCGACGGAAAGCAGAGGAGCCGCCGTTCTCGCGAAGAAGGCGATGGAGTTCGTCGGGAGTCAGCGCGCCGCCGCGTTTGCATGGCCAGAGGCTGTCCTCGGCATTGGCGGCGTCGTGCAGTCTCTCGGCTTGATCTGACGGCTAGGACAGAGCATCTTGTTTTACTGGCCACTGATTGTTAAACCTCTTCACAATTCTTTCTGGAGGTTTAATAGTCAGTTAGTCAGCGTCACATCACAACCCTTTTTGCCTTTTTGTTAAGGCTGTAGTATGTGATTGTTTCTTAATTCTTACTGATAGATAGAAATGTGCATAGACAGTGATTCTTACTGATAGATAGAAATGTGCATAGACATTTGGCGCAAGTGGGTACGAAGTTTTTTTTTGCAGACACATAAGTGGAGATCTAGTTTTTGGATCAATAGTAATTAGAGTGTCTGTGTTCTTTAAAAGATTTCTAGAGGTGGATGGAATTCTAACCATCTCTAAAAGTTGGAGGTGCATTAAAATCCATAACTCCATTTTTTTCAAGTCAAGTCGGATGCAGATAAACTTTATATATGATATTTTCATTTGAATTCATTTAGTATATGAAAACTTTGTTTACAGTTTTTGGATTTTGAAATTTATTTTTTTAATAAATGACCTCGGATGGAGAAATGCTCTAAAGCTAAGTTATAGTACTCGAAGAGAATGAAACTTTAAAATTGACAATATTTTCATTTAAAATCATTTGGAGTCCGGAATTTCTTTCTTGAGTTTTTTGTTTTTTTTCAAAAATCATTACTTTTGAATTTTCAAAGTACCTGAAATAAAGAAATGCCTTAAACCAAAGTTATAGTGCTCAAAGAGGTGTGAAACTTTGTAGTTGACGGTATTGTTATTTGAAATCATTTGAGGTACAGGAATTCTGCTTTGAGATTAATGATTTTGAAATTCATATTTTTTGAATTTTTCAAATAACCTCGGAAATGACCCAAGACGAAGTTGCAGTACTAAAAAATCTAATACTTTGCAATTCAAAGTTTTTTTATTTAAAATCTTAAATATGCATTACAATATTCACAAAAGTGACTATAGAAAGAATTTATCTGCTATTAAATACAACTGACTTTGAGGTGTAGAAGTTTGGACTTGAGGACGGAGATCCTCCTACGAATGGGAAAGCAAGAGCGGCAATGCGGCCAGCGTGGTCGGTGGAGGGAGGCACAGAGCGATTGACCAAATAAGCAAGGAGATTTTGGCCTGCTCACGCAGGTGCATGAGCTGCATTTCATAAGATTTTATTCCCAACCAATACAGCTAAAGAAACGAAAAAGGGCAGGCAGGTTTGCAAGAGCAGGACGAACAAATCCTAGTGGAAAGCAACTGGGAACTCCAGGATTGGATCGATAGGAATCTCTCTCGTCACACAAGATAATTGAACAAGCAACTGCAGAAGATTAAACAGAATATTTGCAATTTTATAGTGAAGTAAACTACAATAATGCTGCAATCTGCATGTCCGAATCCTGAAAGAGAGCTGAGTCCCATTATATTTACGTACGTACTATGCAGCATCTTATTTGCCATGATACATCTTTGTCTGATCTTTTAAACTCGTTTTAGATGGAATTAGTGGACGTATTTCTTGTTTTCTTTTTGTTATCGATAAACATAATATATTGAAGGCGTGGTAAAAAAATTTGAAGGCAAGGTGTCCGTCATGGGATGAACTATAGAGAAGCAATAGTTCCATGAGTCGTGCCGAATCCTTCTCCAAGTCCTACGTTCCCAGCAACAAAATATATGGTGACGCACTTGCGACATGTCAAGTCATCCTAGTTTTAGCATTGCAACCGAAAACACTGAAGAGCTGAGATACTCTCTAGGAATTATAACCGGTATTTAATTTACTCAGGGAAAAAATATGGTATATTCTGGCCAATAATTTTCTTAGAATATATAATCAATTATCTCAAAGATATTTTAAATGCAAGTTTATTTATGCAAGTTTTAGGTTCTTGTATATACATTAATTTAATTAATCGTGTTGACTGTTTAGTCACCCGTCGTATGGTACAGTTACACCCCGCATTACTGATGGATAGACACAGAGACATATAGATAGGAGCCAAAGACACAAGCCAACTAGAGAGAAAGCTAGTCTAGGATTGAAAGAGCCACGAAGGACGCGCTCTTTAACTGATTTCTTTGATAGACACGTGTCACCAAATTCAAACAAGATTGCACTGAGGCATTGTTTAGTTCCCAACATTTGTTTAGCACTTTTATTTTTATTTGACAAATATTGTTTAATCATAGACTAACTATATAATTAGTTTTTATTTTCATTTATATTTAATGATTCGTGTATGTACTGCGAGATTCGATGTGACAGAAAATCTTAAAAAGTTTTTAGTTTTTTGAGTAACCCTCGAATTTTTTTCCTACTATGATGGGAGAGTGTTGCATGGAGCTAGACGCGCAAGGGCGGTGTCTGATAAGGAGAGAGCGCCTGGAATTCACTTGCGGAGGCTTCCACGGATGTCCCAATCCCTCCATGTCCAACCTCCACAGTGTCACTGCACTACCACAGGGGGGAAGGTGAGACTTGATGCAGCGGCCGCGGCCACACGCGCGCGCTTTTGTCAATAACTTGGTGGGGAACACACAAGTAGCGGCACCACGGACAACGATCTGCCTCCTGTCCTGGCATAATTGCGATCGGATATGCAAAAGCAACAAGGACTAATCGCGATTAGGTGGAGTAATCTACTGGGATTTCTCGATTCCTGGAGGGGCCAGGAAAAGTGTGTTGCGATGATGTTGTTCCTCTCGTCTGCATTGAAAAATGCAGGGCAGGGTTAGTTTGGCAGGTGTTTGACCATGAGATGGAGATGAATTGTAGGGGCTGAACTCCGACATCTTTTTTTTGGGGGGTTTGGTTGGGGTTGGTCGTGAGCTGAGATTGAAGATCCTCCGCGGCCGGTGATGATGGTCCTCATGATCACAGGTCACAACTAGGGCCAGACCACACAGACCGGAGGTGATGGAATCTCAGGATTGGTGGATCCTGTCGTGTTGAACCTGAAGCAGAGCAGGATAGGAAATAATAGGATAACTCTGTTGTGTGCAAGCTGCTATGGGTCATATCTACACTGATTCGCTGTTGCTGAACTGGATTGGTTATTTGAGTGTTCCCTTCCTAGTTCCTACGAGGAGGGCGACTTCTGCAACAGGACAGAACAATTTCCAGCGTCAAAAGGCAGTTTTTTTTTAATGAAACACGAGGAACGAAGGGAATTCTGGTACAGCACGGCGACCCTATGATAGACGGAGTACTACTATGAGCAAGTGATGGTCAGGAACATTCAGAATCTACAGCGGTCAGACTGTCTGGTTTCTACTGACAACAAATCAGCCAGGACATGGCAGACAATGCATTTCAGAAAAAAAAATAATAAAAAAAAAAACAGCAACACGTCAGTTTCAGAGAGAGAATGGCAGTAACAGAGACGGGCTAGCTGCCGCAACGGTCAACGCTTTCAGCTGAAAATGACCGTACGTAACCGCCATTTTCGCCATCAAGGATGTTAACCAAGGCACTCCGTTTTCCCTTTTGTTCAGATTGGGATTTCTAATTCGTTTTCATATAAATGTTTTTGATCTGCGCATTGTTGCCTGCCCGCTCTGTTGTGGTAGCTTCCTTCCAAGAAGGCTGGCTCGGTATGGACACCTTAAAAGATTGGAGTCGTACCTGCACGGTACAGTACCTTGAAGAAGGATCGATACCAGTCGTAGTGGAGGAGTACCAGTGTACCACCACCATTATATTGCCCCATACGTACAATAGCAACATCAACACTCCCACAAGCTAGGCGCAGCAGGGTATTTATGCCGAAAAGTTTAGGCCAAATCTCTCAAGAAGCTGACCAATCGGCCATTAAGGGTTGGGTTGCTGGTTGGAAAGCAGGTCGGCCATCCATCCACGACCCTGGGGCGTGGTCGCCCCGGCCGCGGACGTGGCCGAACCGAGGCCGCGCGCCGCCCACGACGTGCCCGCGTCGGCCGTCACGGGGCGACGTGGACAAAGGCCACCATTATTGCTGGTGTAGGGGCTGAGCTGAGCTTTTCAGGACGTTTAGCGCCATCGATGCGATGCCGTCGTCCGTCACCGGTGTGGGTGACGAGGGTCAACGGCCCGTCTGTCGCCGAGTTGCAGCAGCGTTTTTGTTCTCTCGCCTGCTTTCGGCCATTAAATTCGGTGATGCCTAGATGGATCCAACATACCGATCGAATAGTGCAGGATATTCGTTCAGAAAAATAATGGAGGGAAGATTTTGGTCTGTTTAGATCAAAAAAGTTTTTAGATTTTGATACTATAAAAAGAATACTAATTATTGTTCAACTATCGACTAATTAGGTTTAAAAATTCGTCTCACAAATTACAGACAAACTATATAATTAGTTATTCTTTTTATTTATATTTAATGCTCCATGCATGTACCAAAAAATTTTAATGTGATAAAGTAGTACACTACCGAGCGAGCACAATATTTTCTTGTCTTGAAAGCTATAGTGACACTAGATCCGGGCGTGTTCACCGCTAGAGCTAGGACTTGGGATGTGCCATGCCGACACACGACCCGACCCTCTCGTGCTTTGTACCACTTTGGATCATGCTCTTTAGGCACGAGAGGCATGTCGGGCTGTGCCGATATGGCATGGTGAATTTTTTCTTTGGTCGCTCATGGCACGTCGGCACGTCTTCAGGTTATACATGGCCACGTGGCACGTGCCCCGATGGCTCGGCCTATGGTTTGGTGATTTGGCCCTGCCCGAGCATGACACGACAAGGTAGCCACCGGGCCCGGGCCAGCCCGACCTGAAGGATCAGGCCGTGCCTGGGCTGCCACCTAGGCACGCGGCACGGCCTGTTCCAACGGTCGGCCCGGTGAACATGAATTGTTGTTGCAGTTATAACTTGTATATATATGTTGTTAATTGTTATATATTGATGAAAATGATGAATAATAGGTGAAAATGATAAAATATTTCAGTTTTTTGTGAAAATACTAATGAAAATAAGTCGTTGTTGGTTTGATGGGCCGTGGATTGACACGGCACGACATGAAAACCGACCAGCAGATCGTGCCTTGGGCCAAAGGCTAGGCACGAAGCCCGTAGAGGCATAGTCCGCTAGACACGATGGCCCGTAGAGGCCCGGCCCTCTGCGGCACGACATTGCCGGCCCGGCACGGTCCGTGGACTTCTCTACTTTAGGTCGTACCGGCTCAAGCACGATCTTCGAAATATCTTTACTAGTTTTATTTTTTCGCTCGTGATATCAAATATTTATATCTTGTATGTACTATGTTAATAAAAGTTTTGGTGATTTTCATAATCTATTGAATAATTAGATGAGAGATACTCTAGTGAATGCTAAAAAATGCATTTTATATTTGTAGAAATATTTACGTGCCATTTTGTGTCGTGCCGGCCTAAACACGGCCCGAAATACAGGCTGTGCTATGTAGCCCACCGTGCTGACATTCTAGACACGACACGGCCCTTATATTAGTGTCGTACTGTCACGACCCAAAATATTTCGTATCGTGTCATGCTTCGGATCGTACCAAAAGACGATGCCATGACACGTGGCAAGCGTGTAGAGCAATTACCAAACATGAATAAAAAAAAAGACGATGCCATGACACGTCCTCAAATGGCAGGGCACAGGTGCCAGTTCTTCTAGTTAGCGGCTGCTGTCGGATCCAGATGGTTGACGGTGTTCACAACTTTCGGCGACGGCCAACGGGGAGGGAGGGAATCGGAGCTCGCAGGCATGCAGCTCGCGTGTTGACTTGGTGGCTGCAGCTGCCCCTGCTGCGGTTGCGATGTAGGCATCGGTCATCATATCAAGGCGTTGACGTCTTCCTCCCGCTCTCGATACACATCTGTGCCGCTAGCTAGCTGTGCGTACGATCGACAGTGAACGTTTTGATGCAGTGTGTGCATTAACTAGATAAGGGCCATGGCAATACTGCTACAGCCTACAAACAAGACTACGACACTGGCGGCTTGTTTAGTTCCGTAAGTGAAAAGTTTTTTTTTTTTGATACTGTAGCACTTTCGTTTGTTTGTGACAAATATTATCCAATTATGGACTAACTAAGATTAAAAGATTTGTCTCGTGATTTACAGCCAAACTGTGTAATTAGTTTTTATTTTCGTTTATATTTAATGTTTCATGCATGTGACACAAGATTCGATGTGACGGAAAATCTTGAAAACTTTTTGCTTTTCAGGTTGAACTAAACAAGCCCTGGGACTGGGACGCCCAAAGAAATGGGAGTGACGTAGTGCTCTGTCTAGGAGGGAGGCCATTTCTGTGGCCCGTGTGCGTTGGCATGGGACTATCACTTATTGAGCAAAGGTCTCATGTGTTGCTCACGTACTGTGATACTGCTGCTGCCTTTAGCTCGCTTGCTTGTCCACTCGGTTCTCTGTGCGTACGTCTTGAGCTTCTTATTGTGGAATCTGCTGACTGCTGGATTATTATGCCTTCACTTGCCGGTCGCTTAAACTCTACCAGACCAGTAATCAAAAGATCTAGAGCCCCATTCTAGCAAGAAACTACCTATCTACTACTATAGCTAGTATGTTTGGATTTATTTTTTCTAAGAAAAAGGGAAGTAAATTGAGACTATACACGCTTGATCATCTTATTATTAGTGTGGTACTAGTACGTCGTTGAATGTATATGCATCGGCATAGTAGCGTAATTTACAAGTTATTACTGCAACGTAACGCACTGAGTATACTATACTATACTATACTAACAGTGATTGTTGACAGCATAAAAAGGGGCAAGATTAAATGACAGTATAGTTAGGTATAGGAGTAAATCCTGCACTATTATAAAGCGCGTGTTCTCACCTGACGTACGGACGCGGCAGGATGCTTGGCTAGCTCTGGGTTGACATGGAGATATGGTCTTGGGCCTTGTTTAGTTCACCCTAAAAACCAAAAAGTTTGCAAGATTTCCCGTCACATCGAATCTTATGGCACATGCATAAAACATTAAATATAGACGAAAACAAAAACTAATTACACAGTTTAGCTGTAAATCACGAGACGAATCTTTTGATCTTAGTTAGTCCATGATTGGATAATATTTATCACAAATAAACGAAAGTGCTACAGTACCGAACTTTTCGGAACTAAACAAGACCCAGACGTGGAGAGAGAGAGAGATGTCGACGCTCGACGGCGGGGCGAGAGAGGACGTCATGGTCAAGCAACAGGAAGGCATTAAGGACCGCTCCGGGTTCCTTTACTGGCGAAGTGAGAGATGGACTCGAGTGAACAAGCTAGGCTGACTTTGCGGAGGAATTGAATTGAGGCGGACGTACACGGCCCTGTCGACATGGCGCGTTCCTGGCCAGCCACGATGCATGTAGCCAGCTCCCGCGCTCTTTAACTCCGGCCGCGTCAACCGAAAGCGACCCCTGGCCGCCGGGGCCCGGGCCGATCCGTAGCTAGCTTTGCTCCATCAATAACACACAGGAATCGATCGAAATATCGCGTCGACCGGCTGGCTGGCATGCGACGGCGACGTTCGTTTTCCGCACAGCTGAGCTAGTTAGGCTGGCGTGCGAGCCGCGCGCCGGCCGCGGCCTGCCTGCCAATTCCAAAACGAAAAAGAAAACGAGGTCGTCGTCGTCGTCCATCTTCGGAGAGGGTTGGCGCAGCGCATCACGCTCGATCGCGCGTGCACCAACGGTGTTCTTGGATCAAGTCCGTTGTACTGACTGACTGATTGACTCGCCGACGACTCGGACAGACGAGAGCGATCGAGCCGAGGTCCGGCGGCCGGTCCTCACCCAGCCGGTGACGGATTCTTCCGTGGCGCTTGGACAGCGCGCTAGCTTTTCTTCGTTCAGCCCTGTTGACGGACCGACCGCCGGCCGATCGAGGGCCGACCGGGTGCAATGTACCGTGGGTCAGAGTCCCGGTCCCGGGTCCCGGTTCCATGCATGCATGCACAGCGTTCACGATTCATCATCTCCATGAATGGCCTCCCCACTGCACCACGCCTCGGCGTAATATATTGTGCGTGTGTGGTACCGCGTGGTAAGCACGATGGCTACATTATAGTACTATATTATATATATATATATATGTATTAGTAGCCATCTCGCGCTAGTATTATATTGTGCGCACTTATCTCGCGGTAGGCCTATATATCGATCGGCTCTTGCTCGTTAATTAACCGCAGCCGGCGACCGGGCGTAGAGCTGTGTCGTCGTCCAGTCCAGAGGCGATCCAGTCCATGCCGGCCGCCGAAATCGGGTGCTGCGGCACCAGCGAGTCAATGTGCTAGTACGTGGCACCACCACAAGTGGCATCTCGATCGACCGGTGCCGGCGGCCGCATGCAATGCAATGCAATGCAATGCAATGCAGTACGTTCGGTGCACGCACGCATCGATCATCACCGATTCACCGGTCATCGTCGTCCCCCTCCCGCGCGCTCCATACATCACGTACACGTACGTGCCGTGCCGCCGCTTCCCGGAAACTTGGAAGGCGTACGTACGTACGCGCGTGCTCGACTTCATTCAGTTACGTTACGTGCGTGCATCGTACGTACACACGTATGGAATGCCTCTATGTGTAATAATGTATACGTACCATGTCTCCATACGGAGTACGTACATACTACGTAAGCCCTACTGGTCTCTAGCATCACCCGCAAAGTCCAGCGAGATCGAGAGGTCGGGACCAAAGATGAACTGTAATCCGGCCTCTATTAGTAGTTCGTTCTAGGTCTTGTTTAGTTCCAAAAAAATTTTTAGATTCCCTGTCACATCGAATCTTTAGACGCATCCATGGAGTATTATATATAGACGAAAATAAAAACTAATTGCATAGTTTGGTCGGAATTGATGAGATGAATCTTTTAAGCCTAGTTAGTCCATAATTGGACAATATTTGTCACAAACAAATGAAAGTGCTACAGTACCTATTTTGCAAAATTTTTTTGGAACTAACAACGGTACGCGCGCGCACGTCGTCGTCCCGTACACGTAAGTCGCTAGCCTGGCCTGCACGGGGTTCTCTCGTCACCGTGAAAAGCCCTTTCTCCGATTTTTCCTCTCTCTTTTTTTTTTCATGCTGCGCGCTGCGGCGCAGGTGCCTACTCTGATGAGATCAAACGATGCACCGCCAGCTGACACGTAACGTAGTAGGAGTAGTATGTCCTAGTACACTACGCTTGCTTGTCATCATCATTTCGGAGGTGGTCCTCCCCTCCCAGCTTCGATTCCGTTGGTTTCCGGTGGACGTCGTAATCTGTGCCTGCGCCATACACGTTACTTACAGTTATAATAACAGATGGTCAGTACTGCTGCATGCTAGCTTCTCTCCGATCTTAAATAAACCAGCTTTTAGATTTAATTTAAGTTAAAAATCTTATAAAATTTATATATATATATATATATCATCGGTATTTACGACACTAAACGAGTACTATCATTGTTATCTAATGACACTAATTTACTGTTCTAAATAAAAATATTTTTACAGTTTTTGTTAATTTATTTATTACAAATTGATTTAATAAGGTAACTATAAAAGTTGATTAATTTACTTATGGATACAGTGAGTAGCTAGGTGCGATGGAACAAGAAGCGAGCGACGAGGGAGCTGGCGACCATTAGCTTAATTGCTTGCATTATTGTCCAAGATCAGAATTAGATCCGGAAGGAACTACTGTGTGGAAAGCGCATTAATAATGACGTACGGTGGTGTCGTTTGTTGGTGTCAAAGCGAGGATTGATCGAATTGATGGCCTCCTTTGACCGCATCCCCCCTGGCCCCTGGCCTGGGTGTGGGTTGGTCGCAAAAGCGAGCACGCGATGGAGGGAGACTAGCTTGTTTCCCGCTGCTGGGTTCTGGTGCGTTCCCGTCCCGCGGCACCCCAGCCGGCAGCAGCTGCAAGTCTCGTCTTCCTCTCTTGGAACTTCATTCAAAGCGATCGAGTGACGGATGGATTAATTATTGGGTGCGTACGTGCATGCAAGTTTTTACTGCTAGCATAGCATCATCATGTGGATGGATTATTGGGTGCACATGCACAGCGCCGCACGCATCGGGATGCGCGCGGTGAAAGACGTACTCGACCGGAGGAGAGACTTTGGAGGCCTCTTGAGTCTTGACACGGGTGACTGAGGCTGAATGGCCACAGACAAGAGCAAAGGGCTACTACTGGCACGGCATTACACCTTGCGACTTCTGTGGATCAATCAATCAATCATCTTGTTGTCTCTCCATGGCTACTAGCTGCATGCAGCACTGCACGACAACAGTACTTGTACAGTAAGGCGGCGCGTCTGATCTCCGGTGATGGTTTAGTAGCATGGTTAGCAAGTAGTAATATAATACCCTATGATCCTCTTCTGATTGCATAACACTTCCCCTCTAGTGTGTCCTTAATTCATGGCACGTCATTATAATTTTCATTTCTCGATTTTAATATAAAGATGCGCGAATCTTAGTTACTACCGGCAACAGTACGTAAGTAGTAATCCTGTCACTTCTGCTTCCCTGTCAGAGCGGGGCGCGGTGCTCGATTGACAATGCATGCGTGTGTGTGTGCGCGCGCGATGAAGGCGACGACGCCGACGACACCTGGCCATTGTGTGACACCTGGCCATTGTTTGCACCTCTACCTATACTCCATACTCCTACCCGGCCGGGTACACCGTACACGGCAGTACAGCTAGTCGGCACTCGGCATATTTTTGGCACCGTTTACGTGCGCGCGGCTTGCCACGTATGAGTATGAGTACGTCGTGAGTCTTCGTTGGCAGCTGGTATAGGTCTCGGGTCGAGTAGTCGTGTCCACGGGCTCGCAACATTACTGCCTTTTGCTTGTTGCTCTTTGCTTGTACAACAGCTGGGACAGCATGCATATGCAGCCCATGCACCACGCACCGTCCGCTCGGCGTGGAATTTCCAGCTTCGTCGGCCGCCCGCGCGCCATCCATATTGTATATCCCCAGCTACTGCTAGCCACGGCACCGTCTCCATCGGCGACAATTAATCCAACGTCTCTCATTTGCTTGACAAGCATTATTATTAGTTGTCCTGCACATTGGCTGCCCGGCCGGCCGGCGGTGGCGGTGCTTGTTGCCGCCTTCTTTCCTCCGGTTCGGCTAGCTGGTCGGTCGCCGAAAACCACAGCACATTGCCGGAAAAAGGCAGAGGAAAACCTTGAC
>Ga0182004_10004011_pt1 | contig 11806 bp, 7 predicted proteins | sample Sormic07211540_1_FD_120479 | JGI IMG/M metagenome (GOLD analysis project Ga0182004, IMG submission 120479) | Endophyte microbial communities from Sorghum bicolor roots, Mead, Nebraska, USA - 072115-40_1 MetaG | ecosystem: Host-associated > Plants > Roots > Unclassified | place: USA: Nebraska...
ACACACACTCTACTACGTTCAAAATAAAATAAAAAAACATTTCTCATTTTCCATGAATCAAGTAATCCCAAAATTAATTAATTAAATATTATGTTATTTACTACATGCAATAATACAATTAGACTAATCATATAATATATTTTTATAATGAAATTATTTATAGATATATAAATATTGTTATGGTTTTTCTTTTACAAATTTGAACTCGAGAATTTTTTTTTGACTCGGTGTAAACTTAGAATAACATCGAGTCAATACTATTTCTTTCATCTAAAAAAAATACAATTCTAGATTTTAGCTAAGTCGATCATTTTTAAAATTCCAGATTTAATCAAATATATTGAAAATAATATCACTGTTTATATTTTCAATTTGGTCTCGTATGCATATATATTTTATAGCTAACCTATGATACTTATTTGGTGTTATAAATATTATTAGTATTTTTTATATAAATTTGATCATATCTGAATGTGTTTGATTTTTCTGGAATTAAAAGTTATTTCCTTCTGTGATAGAGGGAGCACCAGTCAAACAGTCTCCACCTTCTGCACAGACAGATGGTCGCAGGGGTTTCGCATCAGGAGCAGTTCGAGAAGGCATACAGGGACAGAAGCAGTCGCACGGCCGGCGCCCGGCGGGAGGAAAAGATTTTTTTTTTCTTTTCTTTTGACTCCTAATAAAAAAACAATGTAAAGTCTAAATCCGCACGGCGCTGGAGGCCGGAGCAGCCTCCCTTTGCAACGGAACGGGCCGGTCGTCGACTGTCTCGCGTTCCATTTTCCACGGCAAATCCATACATAAACCCTGCGGGTAGTCTCGTCGATTCCACCAAACATCCAGCCCTGCAAACTTGGTCGTGCCGGCGTGCGGCGTGCCCCCGAGGGCCGAGCTCCGACCTAGCTGCGGCGGCGCGAGGAAGAGGCAGGCTACAGCCGCCATGGGCTCTTCCGAGGCGCCGCTGCTGCTCGCGCACCCGGGTGAGGGGAAGGAGGACCCGGGGGCGGACGTTGGAGATCGGCGCCGCCTCCGCTGCTGCTGGTGGTGGCGGCGTTGCGGCGGCGCTTCGTCGGAAGGGTGGTGGGCGGAGGTGACGGCGGAGGCCGGGCGGCTGGCGGCGCTGGCGGCGCCCATGATCGCCGTGGCGCTGCTGCAGCTCATGATGCAGCTCATCTCCACCATCATGGTCGGCCACCTCGGCGAGGTGCCCCTCGCCGGCGCCGCCATCGCCAACTCGCTCACCAACGTCTCCGGATTCAGCGTCCTCGTAAGCGTCGATTCCCTCTCGGGCAGTTTGGGCTGTTCTTCGTTTCCCTTTTTTTTCCTTGTTAAAAAATTCAATTCAAAACTCTTCGCCGCAAGCTCGATCTAGTCTAGTCGGGGAGAAAACAAGGGGATTCAATTGGTGCGTGCTTCGCTCTCGATTCTCCTCATGTACCCTACCACCGAATACGGTAGCCGGTAGCCGCGTTCGTCATCGGTCCGTGAGTCGCCGATCGATGGATGCCGTTTGCTTTTGAGCGCGTCTTCCTCGGATTGGAACGTGTGGCTCACAGGGTGCACCAAGTCTAGCGGCTGTAGCCTGTAGCTGTAGGCCCCTGTGACTCGATCGCATTGGCAGAGTGCGGCCTGGGCGCCTGGCCCGCCTGGTACCACTAGATGCTTGTGGGAATGCGTGCGGTGTCCTGTTGCTGCTTCACATTTTACGAATGACGACGCACACTGATCGGACAAGATCATACTCATATTCGGTGACGTCTAATCCCATTTGCTCTGATAGCGTACTTGCAGCCGTTCGATTGAGCTTATCAGCCATCTAGCACTATTTTTCTTTGCATTTCAAAAGGCACGCAGAGCGGGATGGTAACCAAAGTTTGCCGATCCCGTTGCTCAGCTGCACTACGCGTAGCAAACCAACAATGTTTTTTTTTCTTTGCATCTCAGTATAAGGCCTTGTTTAGTTCCAAAAACTTTTTGGTTTTTTATACTGTAGTATTTTTGTTTTTATTTGACAATTATTGTCCAATTATGGACTAACTAGACTCAAAAGATTCATCTCGCGATTTACAGTGTGCAAATAGTTTTTATTTTGTCCATATTTAGTGCTTCATGCATGTGCCGCAAGATTCAATGTGACGTGAAATCTTGAAAAGTTTTTGGTTTTTTGGGGTGAACTAAATAAGGCTTAAGCCAAATTTTAGCTAAACGAACTTGGAACAAGGACCCTTGCCCCTCTTTGCAAACTGAGAATGCGAGAGTAAGCTTTGTACTGACTTCCAGAGTTGTATGTAGTCTTTTTTTTTTTTACATTCAGTAATCCTAGTAGCCTAGCTTTTCACGGAATCTGAGTATTTGGAGTTTGATCAGACAGTAATTGTATCACAAATACTGACAATTGTGCTTCCCAGTCCCTTTTAGCCCTTAAACTGTTGCTAAACTCCGATTTTGAACTACAATACGATACCTGCGGATGGAATAACCAGTTTGAAGACATGCATGGCTGACAAAAGTTTAATCAAACAATCATTTGCCTCTTCACTTTATCCTGTGTAATATTTATATATATTTCCGTCGATTCATTCTGATACATTTGTGCTTTCAATCAGATGGGACTGGCATCCGGATTGGAAACTATCTGTGGGCAGGCCTTCGGGGCAGAACAGTATCATAAGGTAGCTTTATATACCTACAGGTCTATAATTGTACTCCTTATTGCGAGTGTGCCCATGGCCATTACATGGGTTTTCATCCCAGACGTACTTCCTCTCATAGGTCAAGATCCACAAATAGCGAGTGAGGCCGGGAGGTATGCCTTGTGGCTTATCCCTGGTTTATTCGCCTTCAGTGTGGCTCAATGCCTTTCAAAGTTCCTCCAATCTCAGAGCCTGATTTTTCCCATGGTTCTGAGCTCCTTCACTACACTTGCTGTCTTTATTCCTTTGTGCTGGTTCATGGTTTACAAAGTTGGGATGGGTAATGCTGGAGCTGCTTTTGCAGTCAGCATCTGTGACTGGGTTGAAGTCACGGTTCTTGGTCTTTACATTAAGTTCTCACCTTCTTGTGAGAAAACTCGTGCTCCATTCACGTGGGAAGCTTTTCGAGGGATTGGCAATTTCATGCGGTTGGCAGTACCTTCGGCTCTTATGATTTGGTAAGTAAATGTTCCTCTCATATTTCTATTTAGACTATGCCTTCATTTTGACAGTTTCTAAAGTTTAGACTGCATATGCTGTTCAATACTCTTCTTCATAAGCTTCGAGTGCTGTGCATGTACTTAGAGTAACCTAAAAATTAATTTTGATCTCGTAAGCTTCTAGTCTTGCACTTTCTTATTTTATTGGTGATATCAATCAATTTTTTTGATAACAGTCTTGAATGGTGGTCATATGAGCTGCTTGTTCTGCTTTGTGGGGTCTTACCAAATGCAGCACTTGAAACTTCCGTGCTCTCTATATGGTAAGCATAATCATAAATATCTGAAGCGTTTAATCATGTGCTGCAACATCTACAAAGTAAATGTCCTTTTTTAACAGTATCTCTACAGTAGTATTGGTGTACAATCTCCCATATGGCATTGGAACAGCTGCAAGGTAGGAGTAATCATATCTTGTTATCATCATTTATCAAATTAGTTATATCGCTCTATACTGCCTACTTAGCCTGATATCTGTTGTGTCCATGTTTCAGCGTGCGTGTGTCAAATGAACTAGGTGCGGGGAACCCGGACGGCGCCCGCTTAGTAGTAGTTGTTGCCTTATCCATTATAATTTGCACGGCAGTTCTGTTGAGCATAACTCTTCTATCGTTTCGCCATTTCGTCGGAATTGCTTTCAGCAATGAGGAGGAGGTTGTAAATCATGTCACCAGAATGGTACCGTTGCTTTCAATTTCAGTTCTTACTGACAACCTCCAAGGAGTCCTTTCAGGTACCTATCCCAACAACAATGTATTGTCAGTCACTCAGTTGCATCATATAAATAAGAGAACTACATAAAGGGCCTGGTTCATAATTTTTTTTTTTGACAAGCTTCATAATTTTTTTGTCCCATCAGGTATTTCTAGAGGCTGTGGTTGGCAGCATTTAGGCGCCTATGTTAACTTGGGCGCGTTCTATCTTATTGGCATTCCTGTGGGGCTTGTTGCCGGTTTTGCTTTGCATCTAGGAGGAGCCGGGTTCTGGATTGGCATGATAGCTGGTGGAGCCACACAGGTCACTCTCCTATCAGTCATCACTGCAATGACAAACTGGCAGAAGATGGTAGGCTCTTCTTTCCTTTTTCTTTTATTGTATGCTTCTTCTCCATATCATTTTACTTCTACAAATGAGCGACAATTGCTTTCTTTTCTCTGTTACATTTTTAAAAAAATGGTTCTCTCTAATCCCTTAACATGTTAGCATTGGGTGATGGAAAGAACTACGTATTTGGTATGTCAAAGAATATAGACACTGATTCTGAAAAGAATATTTGCTAGATATTTATTCATCCTCAACCTTATTGAAAATCAAGCAACAATATCTGAAACCTAGTTCTTTAATTTCTGAAAAGCTGGCAAGAAATTCTGAACCTAGCTCAACAAATTTTGGAGCTTGTGAGCAAATAGTGAAACCTATATTAGTAGTTTTGGTAATAATGTCAATGATATTTGAATCCTATTTTGATATTTTGAAAAGCATATATTTTTTTAGTGATGATCGCTAATATAAAGATTTAGTGAACGTTCACTAGTTACTAATCTCCAAGAAAAATAAAAGGCCCAATTCACTAATTTCGGTAAATAATGTCAGGAACATATAACCTGGTCCACTGTTTAATTTGCAATAATTTTTTGGTGGGTGGTCACTAATCTGAGCATTTAGTCAATGTTAACTAGTTGCTTATTGGCAAGAAAAAAAAGTGGCAGCAGGTTAAATGTTCACAAGAAAAAGGACTGGCATAAATGTTCATCCACTTTGATTTGTGTTATTAAAATGTTTCAAATAAAGTGTCGCTGGGGTCCTATTTGCATTTGAGGTAACGAATTCCATCAGCATGCTTATTTTCATGTATTTCATTGCATGTTTTTCGGAGGGCCACAGAAAAAAATCAGAACCTCTTGACAAGCAGTTTATTAGCGATTACTATATTTTTTTGAATATTTCACTTGGCAAAACCAAACTCTGATTGAAAGGGATCTTCTAACACATACATAGAATTATCGATATTTCCATCGCCTAAATATAATTCTTTATCTTGGTTCATTATTTGCAGGCTGACAAAGCTAGGGATAGAGTATATGAGGGAAGTCTTCCAACACAAGCAGATTGATTATTAGGAACTTGAAGTCATATCCGACTATATACAAATTTCGCTGCATCCTAGTTCTTTGTTGAAAGAGCTGTCCATACCACGGATCTGGACAAAAACGTTACAAAATCTCTCTCCCCAAAATCTTTGTCCAATGAAGGTCCTAAAAGACGTGCTTTTCTATACCTATACTCTAAACTAGTTAATTTCAATGACGAGAACCATCTTATATTAGGTCTTTCCCAATGCTCCGCATTAGCTTATGTCTTAGGGATTAAATGCACAAGTAGGATGAAGTTTGATTTGACAGTCAAGTTAATGAGAGAGAATGAGTATAATAACATATGCATTGGGGCAAAGGTATCCTTGATATATGTTATTATATTTTTTTTATTGGTCCGCACCTGAGTAAGCCTAGGTTTACTACAGTTTATTGTTATATGTTTTCTTAATAAAAAAACGAGCTTTTAAACGTTTGCAAAAAAAAATATTGGTCATGCAAAGCTCTTCACAAGCATTGGACACGCATTCAGAGGGTTGTTTTCTAAGGTCATCCTCAACGTGAGTTTTATGTCCCAGTTTCCAACACATATATATTTTGGAAACAGTACATAGGAGTTTCATGGGAATGGAACTCTCTCTGCTTCCATGAAACTCTTATCATTTCTCTCTTCATTACTACAACGCTACATCAGCATATTTAATGTGCATGAAACTCTCATGAAACTACATTGAGACTGGTCTAACAAAGGAATTCAAAACTACAGTTCCCCCGGTTCTAGACTCAATTAGGTAAAGGGCGATAGATGAATTAAAGAAAAAGGTAAAAGGAATCAGAAAATATAGAAGAAGATGCTAACCTTATCCTAACCCTCCTGGCTTAGCCAAATGGTTGATTAAGCATGTGTAACTTGTTAAACTATGCTTAGATTTGAAATATTTGCACAATTTGTTGTAAAGTATTTCAAAATTCTATACAAATATTTGATGCCAAAATTGAGGTTAAAATCACATAGTACTAAAAAAATCTTGGCGTATATTCACATGGGAATACTAGTATTTTTTTAGCTGAACTGACACTGTTAACTCCTAACCAGGATAGGGGTAAACTCTATCTTGGTTTTGAAAAACAGGAGCAAAATAAAAAAAAAACTTAAATATATGAGGGGGAAATCACAACTAGATTTCAAAACAGGGGTAAGAACACAAGAGGTGTGGCGTAATATTGGTCATGCAAAACTCTTCAGACAAACATTCATAGGGTTGTTTTTTTAATTCAAAGGCACCATTTGCCTCGTTCTAGACCCTGTTAGCTGATGTCGGACAAATAAATTAAAGACAGAAAAAAAAATTTAAAAATAAACGGTGATACTAACCCCTAATTTATCCTAACCCTCTGATCTGAACATGGTTTTTTATAAAAACAGGCCTCGCATTCTTTAGGATGCTACTGGGCACAATTTTTTGGCTTGAAATGAACCAGACAGTTTTTTGGCCCAACCCAGCCCATAGAATGCTTAAGCCTAGCTTTATAGCCTTCCTATTATTAGTGGTAGCAGCAGCTCAGAATGCATTTGGAGAAAGGCTTGAAACTTCCTCGGCTTCGTCACAAACCTCAAGCAATTCTACAATAATATGTAAAGGAACTGTTGGAGCACACTTATGATTCGGACCAAATTTCTCCATAGATTTGTAACAGAGCGCTTTGCCTTCAACATAGTTTGGAGACCGTGTATTTGCCCTCATACAGTTCTCAGGCTTGGTAGCCCCAGCTTGTGATCATATGGATTAGCTCCCAATAAACATTTAGTCCTTGTTTGGATGTCCGTGTATCACTCTCAATCCGTATGTATTGGAGTGGTTAGGTGGACTCCTTATATGACCTTATATTTTTTATTATAAAGTAAAATCCCACTATCTATTTCTAGCATACAAACTATCCAACTAGGCAATCCACTATCACACTCCACTACATATTTCTCTTAACATACAAGCTATCTAACTAGGCAATCCACTATCACAATCAAAATCCACTAGTTTTTGTAAGTGTAATGTTCACGTCAGCAAGTCATATATTTCTCTGAATAAGTTGTCCAACTAGATAACATACATTCTAACCTATTTATATTCATTCTTCATACCAGCAGCAACGCGCAGAGAATCTTCCTGGTTCCTTATATTCTTACGGCTTCATTTTTTTTAAGCGGGAGGGTTTAGGGTCAAGGTTTACCAAATCGGTCATGAGTCGCTCCCATCTAGCCTAAGTATCAGAAATGGTTACATGGGCAAAGGCCAAGGCTTGCATGCATCCTCTTTGGCAATGGCTCTATGCAAAGGGGAGAAACAAATTTTTATTCTATATACAAGAGTGAAGCCACCTAAACATATTGTCTCTGGAAGACTCAACTCATCGCTTTCGAATGAATCGAATTTGGAAAACCTCGTCGAACTTCAATACTGGACAGTTTGGGTGGGACCTGGAAATTTGATGAATCGAATTGTTCCCGCACTGTTCTAGCCTTCCAGGCAAGCCCTTAGCCATATGCTTTCGCTTGAATAAGTTTGTTTGAATAATCATGTATATAATTGAACGACCTCTCCTAAGGCTTACAGGTACTGTTTATAGTATGGACCTCTCTCTCCTATGCTTGCGATGAGACAACCGATCCAGATTATACTTAAGCCCTGCGAGCTAAAATTATTTTAGTTACTCTTAGGTGACTAATAAAACTAAACTATTTTAATTTCTTTTTAGTCAATGTGTTTGGAACTTTAGCTATTAAAGTGATTAAAGTTTAGTTAGCTAAAATTTAGCAAAGGAACCAAACAAACAGACCCTTAGTTACACCATAGAAACCGTAATTGATATTAAAGATTCTAAGAATATTGAGAATAACTTGTCCAAATTCATCTGCTAAACTTGAACTGTATTTCCGTTGCTATCAATGGAAATTTAGATCCCTCGTCTAAGGAAAAAAAATCATCTGCTAAACTAAATTTTGCCAATAATAAAGCACCGACGTAGAAAGGTTGCCCCACTGCTGTTATCTGTTATTATTCCCAGCACACAACACACAATCTCAAAACAATGGATCTACTGATTTAGCGGATCAGTCTTCTCAGAAATATCAGCAGTTCGGCAGCCTTGCAAGCATTAGGATTTAGGGCAGACCAATCTCATAACTGATCATTTCGTTAGAGTAGTAATAACCATAAGTTGCAGGGACCAATTCAGACAAAAAAAAAAACAGGTACACCGAGATATAATCTCAAAATCTCAAGATACAGCACACTACAAAACAGACGATACGATTGCTTAGAGAAGCTTCACTCGCTGAGTTTTATATAAATCTCTCAGCTCGCCTGAATCAGCTAAGGACAGGGAATATGCGTGTTACGTGCTCAAAGGGAACGATATCAGCTGTGTTCTTCTTGAGCTCTGGGTGATTGAACTCATTGCGTGGAAGAACAATCACTTGAGACTGCCCACCCTTCTCAATCACCCAACCTGAGTTTGCAGCATGATACTCAAGAAACTTGTCCAACGCAAGACCTTCAATGTTGATTGCCTGTAAAGAGAAGTGGTGTGTCAATATCAAGAAGAAACTATCCATGTAGCACACCCCATGGAAACCTAGCACAACCCTGGATGACCATGAATGTTGATTATGGTACAATTGACATAAAGCATACTCCCACCTACCGTCTAGTATGCTTCTAACATTACCAGTCATATGAATATAAAAAAACAAGCTCATGTAGCATCACCACTTACTGAAGAACTTGAACGTCTTACCTCTGCAAGAATAGGCCTTGGAACTTTCTGGTATGTCAAGGAAAGTACATGAATCGCATAGGATTGGATTGCCTGTTCAAAACCTGCACATTATGTAGAGTCAGGACAAATAAAGACATAGGTTAAAATGCATATCACCTGGTCTAAAATATCATCCAGCTGCTCATTATGTTTGAATAAATCCACAGAAAATTCTAGCCCTTAGGCATTCTCCCAATCCCATTGAAACAACCAAGGTAAAATGAGGTTAACATAAGAAAACTTAATGACTAAAAGATATATCAAACACTAAGTGACAGAACAGGGAAGGTACACAAAGTAATTTACTTGGACACGAATACATAATGTAACACTTCAGTCAACATCAAAGACAAAAGGCACTTGGACCAAACTGGAACATCCTTTCAAATTTCTACTAGGAATCCAGTATGAACATTAAAACTTATTCATAAGAATTAGTCTGGGCATTAAGAGTCAGATTGATGCGACAAGCTCACATTACAATATCTAACTGACTGCATATCTCAGACTTGATGGCTCAAGAAATATATATATTTACCTGGAACTGCTTCCAATATGTGGCGGTTCTTTGCTGCTTCATCCCAAAACTGACTGAACCTAGCAGTCTTTAAGCAAAATACTTATGTTAGCTATAGATTCCTCACTCGTTTTTACTTGTGTACATAAATTAGACCAAGTATGTACCTCTAGGTAGTGAGAAAGAACTATCAATGTCTTGAACTGCTCCTCCATTTGCTGAAACAAAGACACAGACAAGTTAACTCAACATACTAACAAAATAATGTAGTCAAAAAATGTAAAGGCGACAGGACAGCTGTTGTATGGAATCTCTGCAACTGTGCCATTTGCAAGACTAGTCTGTTTCATGCAAAATTTCAAACTCAAGAGCGCAATATATATTCAAACATGGGTGTGGGGGCTTCTTTACCAAATATCTATAAATATTGGATATTGTGCACATTCATCAAGCATGAGCCATAATTAAATAATGTGTATTCCAGGTCTACTACATAGCATCTCTGATACTACTCAACTAAAAGGGCGGGATGCAATTTTTCATACCACATGTTCAGGTATTAAGAATAAGCAAAGACTGAAGTCCGGGGCCGGCATTGCCATGAGAGCCTGTAAACAGAACATCATGAGCAAAGCCAAAAATAGTCAGAAGTGAACTCAGATATGCTACCAAGCAATGAAACCAATTTAGCCATTAAATGCTCCAACCTTAATCAGTATGTGGGCCACAATCTGTATACTCATCCTTTCTGGCTCGAACTGCAAATGGAAACCAGTAACTAAGAATACATATGAATGGAGCCACGATACTTCTAAAAATCATCATCTCCCTGGAGATTCATTGTTACCTGGTACAGGCGAAGAAGGCTGAGATTTGCATCCAGGTTATATGTTTGAGACGAGACCTAGACAGGACAAAAGAAGGATCAAAACATTAGGCAAAACTAATGTTGCAAAAAGTCCAAAATACAATGCATGTGTGTTCTTATAACCTAAAAGAAAATTGTCAGTCAATGAATTGATTAAAGAGGTTCACTTTATGGGTTACCATCCACCAAATATTTCGTTTGGCAACAGCAATACCATTTGCCTCATATCATAGAAAATGAAACATGTTATAACAGCAATGGCAAACCAAACCTGCCTATTATGACCATCAGAATAGTATTCCTTTTCACTCACCACAGAACCCCTAGATAGTACACTTACAAGGTTAATCTATTTTTCTAGGAATTTCTGCCGAACACTTGTCATAAACACACTCGAGCACCTTTCAGAATAGAATAATAGAGCCACTAATTTCAGCAGTCCCCAACAAACATATACACTTCAAGGATCCTGAAGAAGGTGTATAATATACATAATTTCCCAGTATCATCGAAATACAACGACTGGCACTAAAGCTGCAGTTAATCTAGCATCTGACTACCCCACGATTTCAGCACCGTCCAAACGCAAACATGAGAACGCGCTATTTGCAAGAACCGCTCACAAGCAAAGCCAGCAGAGAAGAGCATCCCAGTGGTTAGGGTTCACCTGCTCGTTGACGAACTTCTCGAGGTCGTTGAGGATGTCGGGGTTGTAGGGGTTCAGGGCCACGAGGTCCTCCACCGTGTAGTTCTCCGCCGCTTGCTCTGTCGCCATCGCAGCCGGTCTCGGGAACCCCCAACGCTAGCTCGATCTCGCGTCGACGGGAGAGGGGAAGTGGCGGCGCGGCGGCGGAGAGGCGATAGAAGGGTTTTCAGAGGAGAGGCGTATGCGACCGAAGCAAGAGCTGTTGCCAAAGGCCCGCCTGTGTTGATTCTTTTCCTTTCTCGGCTGGACGGCCCATCTCCACCCGCTCTGCTTCTCTGCGCTGCAAGATTAGAGTCTGCTGGCCCATGCAACAAATACACACACAATCCTTTTCTTTGTTCTATAAAAAAATCTATTTTATCACCATTAACTTTTGCATAAGTTCGATTTACCCTAATCTATATCTATACCTATCTATAAAGAGCGAAAATTTCAGTTTGCCAAATATTTTCTTCTGCTCCTAATCCTCTCCGTGTTCCTAATTCTGTCTGTGTTACCGTCTAACGTTTCTAGAAGGGCAAAAACAAAATAAAAAACATTCTAGGGTTCCTAATGCAAAATCTCATATTGCAGACTCAATCAACCCAGAATCGTTACGATGGAAGGGAGAAAA
>Ga0182004_10004012_pt1 | contig 11804 bp, 17 predicted proteins | sample Sormic07211540_1_FD_120479 | JGI IMG/M metagenome (GOLD analysis project Ga0182004, IMG submission 120479) | Endophyte microbial communities from Sorghum bicolor roots, Mead, Nebraska, USA - 072115-40_1 MetaG | ecosystem: Host-associated > Plants > Roots > Unclassified | place: USA: Nebraska...
TATTTTATGTTTGAGAAGACCAAAGAGAATTATTTTTCAGATCTGTATCTATAGCAACATATGTACTAGTAAAGTAGTGACCTTTATATATAATATAAGAATTGTCGGTATATATGGTAAGGTACTAAGATCTGTCCATATATGGTAAGGTACAATTCTTATATTATATATAAAGGTCACTACTTTACTAGTACATATGTTGCTATAGATACAGATCTGAAAAATAATTCTCTTTGGTCTTCTCAAACATAAAATAAAGTCGTCAAATACCCCATGAAAATGGTCTTACAGTAGTCTAATAAGTTCAAATTAAACATGGCGTATACAAGGATTCAGAAATTATACTCAAATAAAAGAGATTCTAGAGGTCTAAAAATAATTTTACATTGAATACTTACCATTTGTCAACCAATCACTGTTAATCATTGGTGATAACATCTGATTAAGAAACAAGGTGGAGATACATACAACTTTTATGTTCTCTATTAGTTTGTCCTAAACTCTCTCTAGATTTTTCATTATATTACAGAATAGAGCGAGTATTACATAAGCACATACATGTTCTAGATATATATGAGACTACACATAGACAAGGTAAGAATATAGGGGCAGGCCTGACTGTTAATTGTGAGACATGTATGTAGAAACAAATTTACCTTTTTACTATTATAACGATCACCACTCATCCTATTCTCATTTTTAGAATGGAAATTACGTATTTACAAGCAGAGAGAGACGGAATCTTAGAAGTTTGCAAAAAACGAGCGTTTTTGCGTACGTGGCGTGCTAGAGCACGATACCGACGTGGATGTGCATTGTGAAAAGACTCTCCCTCTCCAACAGTTGGGCCCCACAGCTCCTCTCGCTGTCTGGTGGGCCCCACTTATCCCACCTGATCTATCCCAACAAGAGCAGAGCAGAGGAATGGGAGGATGCCACCATGGCCGAGCGTGGGAGAGACTCGGCTAACACTTCGTGGTAGAGCTTCGGCGGGACGCGAGAGAGGATCCTTGGCTGGGCGTGGGAGAGGAGCCATTGCCGCACGCGAGAAAGCTCTGGTGGCCGCACGCGGGAGTGCTCCGGTAGCCACGCCTGCTCGCCGCCGGCCCTACTCTGGCGACACCATGCTCTGGCTACGCGCTCACCCCCAGACGCCGCGAATTCATCCTCTGGTTGCCTCTCCGCCCCGCCCCTGTCCTACGACCAAAGGCTAGCATGCCCCGTGGTGGTCCTGTGACTCGGCGCTATAGTGTGTTGCCCTGTTGAAGCGCCCCTGGATATCCAGAACTCAAATATGGTACAATACAAGTTCTAGGAGGCTAGTAACATATTTTATATCAAATAAGTTTTAGCGCGGTAGTCTTGATAGGTGTGAACAATGAAGGCATGCTATAAAACAAGTGACCAGAATACAACATAGGTCCAAAGAACCCAAAACAGATGATATCACAGCTAAATATCTCACGAGTCCTAATGTCACAAGCTTAGTTGGGTGCAGACACGGCCTTATTCGTACACCACTTGAGGATTAAAATCTGGGTCTTCCTCCGTTTAATAAAGCAAGGGTGAGTACAAAGTACTCAGCAAATCCAACCTTACCCTATGGAAGGGGATAACAATATATGCATATGAATAAATTAAGGATAAGACTTGGTTTTATTTGCATAAAGCTATCTTTTTACTCATGCAAGGTTTCATTTCATAAATACTTTTGCAAAATACTTCTTTTTCATATATGATAGTATTTTTGAAAAATGGGGGTTTGATCATAATTTTAAGTGTTGTTGAACCCTTGTTCTCACAACACAATGGCGAACAATCATTTATTTTTAAAATCACACTCACTCTCATGTTTCCACTCATCCCAACACATCTAGTTGTTGAAACCAAACCATAACCCGTCTGAGACTGCAGACACGGCTATTCAGATAGATTTACACTCTGTAGAGGTTGTACACATTCATCACAAGTAGGATAGCATAACTTACACCATCTACAAGCACAGATCCATCAAAGTCATTACCCTCCATAGCTAAGTAATGGCGCTCACCACAAGAACACTAAGACCACATCTCATGATACCATAAGAATTCACAAAGCTCTTTACATTTTATATATTTCCTCAATTTCAACATACATATCTTAGTGTCTCGTTGCACACCTGCCTCCAGGTGATTGTCATACTAACTAGAGGGATTTAGACTAAGCATTTTTCATGCAAAGCGAGTGGTTGTACGATAAATGAGTTAGACAAGATAAATCATCAACTCAGTCCTTAATCAAGACAAGGTGGATATCTTCACGCTTAACCCCAAAAGGAATAATCCACAATACCAATTCATTTTCACTATTCACACAGTTTTGCTTTTATAGTGATAAGTATCCTGGATGAGTATCAAGTCCTAAGCATTCTAAATAATAATATTTCTGTCATAGGAAATTATTAGCTCCTAGGTTTGAATAAGACAATTATCGAGTCATATCAATTCAAGGACGGCTATTCAACAGGATTTAGCTAAGCAGCGAAAATACCTCGTACATATATCATACATGCAATATTTAAAATGGCTTCTATGAGTTATGTTTAAAAATAGGATCAATATGCATCAAAAGGGAATAGGCTGGACTTACCTCTGATGGTGTCCTCGGCAAACTCCTGCCGGTAGTCCGGATCCTCGGTGTCGAACTCGCGGTACTCGTCTCCATGTCTTCGTTCCCGGTTCGTTTACTCCGTTAGCTAAAATACGCGATAATCGGCACAAATAACAAGCATAAATAAATAATCATATAAATTCAAATGAGCTCAAAAATCATAAAATTAATATGGGAGGTAGATCATGATTTTAGATGAATTTAAGAAAAAGAATCATTGAAATCAAAGTTAGCATATGGCATTTGTGAAATGGCCGGAATTTAATCACGCGAAAAAGGCTAATGCGTGATTAGGGAATGAGTGGCTTGACATGGGTATTTATTTGGCTGGTAGTGCATGGTGCATGCACCATATGGTGTAGTTATTGCTTATGGCCCACATATGCATAGGAAGAAAGAGAAATTAGCAAGAATCATCGGAGCTCTTCTTGCTTCGTGCGTGTTGTACGCTATGGCTAAGCTCGTGGAGCTCGGTACTGGTAAATACAAGAAGAGATACAGGAAACAGACCACAGGAAGACAGAGGAGAGCAAGGGGATACTCATGAGCTGCTCACCTTACCTACGACGATAGTCGAGCTCGGCTCATGCGCATGCCCGTATACGGTATTCGCGAGGCGAGAGCAAGTGAGCGAGTGAGTGAGCTAAGCGTGCTGCTCTGGATGCTGAAAGAAGCACTTAAGTGTGCCTTTTTGTGGGCCAAAGAAGTGAGGTTGTGCCACCAGTGCTTAGTTTCTTGTCATTAATGATGTTGTTGTAGTGCTATGGCTACACATGATGATGCTGTAGGTGGATAGTGCCTAATTAGCATGGTCACAGATGACGAGGTGTTGCACTGTGCTTTGCTTTGCATGTTGCATGCGAAGGGATGATGGATTCTTGGCATACAAATGGACGGTGCCTTAATTTGCATACATGGTGCATACAAATAGATGGTGCCTTAATTTGCATGTATGGTGCATGCAAATAGACGGTGCCTAATTTGCATGCATGGTGCAAGCAAATGGATGGTGCCTAATTTAAATGCATGGTGCATGCAAATGAACGGTGGCGTGTAGTGGATGCATTGTTATGCTTGCTGCTGCTACTACTACGTGCGTGCATCTTGTAAGCTATTGGTACTTGATATTATTTGTGTGTGAAAAATATGGATGGTGTCCAGCTGTGTGTTGCGCCTTGCTATCTTTTTGTACCACAAAAGAGGAGTGAGGGAAAGGCGGAAGGTGGGACCTGCTATCATGGCAGCGTGCGAGTTGGCGCAGTCGGCGAGGAAGGGTCCGACCGCGGGTGCACTGCTACGGCGATGGTGGTGGAGTCGACACATGCGCCATTGCCAGGTATCGGGCAAAGCGAGTTAGCGAGAGAGAGAGAGGTGAGGAGCGGGCAGGTGATGCTAATGCCATATTATGTAGGATATATTTGAAGATAGATAATTGGGATGGATGGACAAGAATTCGAAGGAGATAATATAGATCTCAAATGATTTATAGTTTCTAAAATATATTTTGAAAATAATTTTTAATGCGAGTGATTTTTATTATGAATTTTTGGGATGTTATAAACCTACCTCACTTAAAAGGAATCTTGTCCTCGAGATTCGGCTAGGTTCTAAATAGATGAGGAAACTCTTTTCTCACGACATCTTCTCTTTTCCAAGTTGCTTCTGCTTTAGTGTGCCTACTCCATTGAACAAGACTAATTCATAATGTTGCCATTCCAGTTTGCTTGGTGACTGTATAGAATTTTTATTGGTACTTCTTGATATCTTAGATCATCTTGTAAATCAACTATAACTGACGATATTTGTTCCTCTGGTACTCTGAGACATTTCTTTAATTGAAAGACATGAAATACATTGTGTTATCTGAAATTTCTTCAGCTAGCCGAACACGGTAAGCTACAGCTCCAATCCTTTGCAATACTTGATATAGTCTAATATACCGAGGTGCTAGCTTGCCTCTAACTTGGAATCTTTGAGTTCCTCGAATAGGAGAGACTTTGAGATACACAAAATCTCCAACTGCAAAACTTAACTCCCTTCTTCTTTTGTCAGAATAGCTCTTTTGGTGTGATTGTGCCTCTTTCAACTTTTCTCTGATTTCAGCCACACAATCTTCTGTTTCTTTTATAAGGACAGGTCCAAGCAAAGTTCGTTCTCGAACTTCTGACCATATCAATGGGTCCTAAATTTAATAGGGCTTCGAAAGGTGACATGCCCAAACTAGTTTGTTATATGAGAACTCTGCAAAAGTTAGGCTTTTATCCTAATCTTTACCATATGTGAGCACGTATGCTCTAGCATATCTTTCATAATCTGATTTATTCTTTCTGTCTAACCATCTGTCTAAGGATGATAAGCTCAGCTAAAATCTAGCTTGGTTCCCATAGCTTCAATCAGAACTTAAAGGTAAATTAGGTACCTCGGTCAAATACAATCCTACTTGGCACACCATGCACTTTAACTATGTTATCCACATATAACTGGGCTAACTTGTCTCCACTATATTTAGTGTGCATAGGTATGAAGTGAGCAACCTTGGTAAGGCGGGGTCCACTATTTCCCTTTCTGAGTTTTGACACAAAATCCATGCCTATCTCATTCCATTTCCAAATAGGAATAGGTAATGGTTGGAGCAAGCCTGCTGGTTTCTGATGCTCTGCTTTAACCCTTTGGCAAACATCATATTGTGCAATAAATTGTGCCACATCAGCTTTGATACCATTCCACCAATATCTTTCTTTTAGGTCCATGTACATCTTGGTGGCACTAGGATGGATAGAGTATGCTGAGTTATGAGCTTCATCAAGGATTAGCTCTTGAAACTTTCCTTCCTTGGGCACACAAATTCTATTTTTATACCACAAGGCTCCTTTGTCATCCACTCTAAAGTATGCTTGATTTCTTCCACAAGAGTTGGTTGCACCTTTAAACTACCATTTTGAGGTTGGCGTACTATATGCATGTTCAACTATGTTATCTCTTCTTGTAGGTGAGTGTCTTAGGCATCAACTGTTGACCATATGACCTTCTGCTTAGGGCATCTACTACCATGTTGGCCTTTCCTAGGTAGTAATGAATCTCAAGGTTGTAGTCCTTGACTAACTCCAACCATCTTCTTTGCCTTAGGTTTAAGTCTGACAGTGTGAAGATATACTTTGAACCCTTATGATCTTTGTTGATTTCACACTTGTTCCCAATGAGATAGTGTCTCTAAATCTTGAGAGCATGTACTATAGCTGCTAACTCCAAATCCTGGGTAGGGTAATTTTGCTCATGAGGTCTAAGCTAGTGGGATGCATAAGTAACCACTTTTCCTCCTTGCATGAGAACACATCGTAAACCTTGTCTTGAGGCATCACAGTATATGGTAAAATCTTGGTGAATGTCTGGCAAAGTTAACACTGGTGCTATTGTCAATCTCTTCTTCAACTCTTGTAAACTCTTCTCACATGATTTTGTCCATGTGAACTTCTTATCCTTCCTGAGAAGCTCTGTCATGGGTCTGGCTATCTTGGAAAATCCTTCTATAAACCTTTAATAATATCCAGCTAATCCAAGAAAACTTCTGACCTCACTTACGTTGGTGGGTTTTTGCCAAGGAGAGACAGCTTCTACTTTCTCAGGGCCAACTGCAACTCCTTCAGCTGTTAGGATATGACCTAGAAATGCAACCTTCTCAAGCCAAAATTCATACTTGCTAAATTTGGCATACAACTTGTGTCTTCTTAACTTTTCCAACACCACTCTCAAGTGTTTCCCCATGTTCTTCAGCACTCTTAGAGTAGATAAGTATGCCATCAATGAAGACTACAACAAACTTATCTAACTCCTCCATGAATACCTTATTCATGAGGTTCATGAAATAGGCAGGGGCATTGGTTAACCCAAAGGACATCACTATAAACTCATATTGTTCATATCTAGTTATAACGGCTGTCTTAGGGACATCACTATCCTTGATCTTGAGCTGGTGATAACCTGATCTCAAATCAATCTTGGAGAAATACTTGTCTCCTTTAAGCTAATCAAACAAATCATCTATCCTTGGTAGGGGATACTTGTTCTTGATGGTGACTTCATTTAGGGACCTATAATCCACACACATCCTCATACTTCCATCTTTGTTCTTCACAAATTAGACTGTGGCTTCCCATGGTGAAGAACTAGGTCTGATATAACCTTTTTGCTACAATTCTCTTAGTTGCTCTTTTAGTTTAGCTAACTCTACCGGGGCCATTCTGTAAGGTCTCTTGGCTATGGGGGCAGTCCCAGGGATAAGATCAATGATGAACTCTATATCCCTATCTGGTTGCATTCTAGGTAGTTCCATAGGGAATACATCAGGGTATTTTTGCACTATTGGCACTTTCTCTTTGATCATTGCATCCAAGTTGAAGACCATTGGGTCAACTCTAGACCCTCAGGTTTGGCATTTCACCTTAATCCCTTCATGGTTAACTAATGATACTTCCTTGATTGCACAGCTAATAATTCCATTGTGTTTGGTTAACCAATCCATTCCAAGGATAACATCTATTCCTTTAGACTTGATCACTACTAAGTCTGCTAAGAAAACTACCCCACTTAGAATGATCCTTACATTTGAACACTTAGATGACATTTGATGTCAGATCGAGGTGTCCGAGTTATTAGGGGTAACTTTAGTAGTATTATTGGTATTTTATGCTTCTCAACAAAACTTGATGACATGAATGAATGTGATGCTCCAGAATCAAATAATACTGTTGCAAGTACTAAATTGACTAACTCACCAAGTAGCACTCCTGAAGTAGTGTGAGCATCCTAAGCATGAATATGGTTGACACAGGCTCGACCATAGGATTGTTGAGGTTGCCTCATCTTTTGACTATTGTTGTTGGTGGCGTTGTTGTTGCAAGGGAAACCATGGTTGACTCGAGACACTATAGATCTTGGTCCATTAATAGTGTGAGACTGAGTGGATACTACCAGTTGGTTGTTCTTGTAGGGACAGTTAGCAATGTAGTGTCTAGTCTCATAGTAATGAAAGCAAGCTTTGCCATTATTCGTGACTTGACCAATGTTGTTCTGTTGAGTCTTGTCATAAGCTTGATTCTGAGAGGTTGTATTGGGCTAATATGATGATTGCATTTGGTTATTAGAGGCACTAGCAGGAGAGCGGAACTACATTAGGGCTTGAGTCCGCTGGCTTGGTTGGCTAAAGGTTTTTAGCCTCTGGGATCTAGCTCCATCTTGAACCATGCACTCTAGAAACTTGTGCTTGTTTTCTTTCCTCTGTTCAGTCTTGGCCACATCAGTCAGAATGGTTTTGTTCATCAATGTGTTGAAGTCTGGATAGATCTATGGGGTCATGAGGATTTTGAACTCAAAGATCAATCCTTCTATGAACTTTGTTTGCTTCTTAGCATCAGTGTTGACCAATTCTAGGGCATAACAAGACAACTCAGTGAATTGGAAGATGTACTCACTCAGAGTTTTATTTCCTTGCTTTAAGTTGTGAAATTCAGTAGCCTTTAGCTTCATGATTCCATCTAGAATGTGGTACTGACAGAATTCACCAGAAATTCTTCCTATGTGATAGTGTTGGCATTGTCTATAGCTCCACTATAAGCTTCCCACCAAGAAAGGGTGATTCCTATGAGCTGATGAGATGCTAATAGAACTCTATCCCTTCCATTGCAATAGATTATGTCCAACTTCCTTTCAATAACCTTAAGCCAATCATCTACTTCCATAGGGTTGTTAGATCCAACAAAGTTGGGTGGCTTAAGCCTCATGAACTCAATCATTTTGTCTTGGACTCTGGCTCCACGGTTGTTCCTAGGGCGGTTCATGCCTTGAGCCAAGGTCTCCAAAAGGCAGGTCTAAGTTGCCATGACTTATACTAAGTCAATTGCTAGAGGAGGGGGAAAGTTATCTCCTTTATTATGGTTTCTAGTCTGACTCACTTCGTCTTCATGAATACCATCCAGATTTGCATTCACTTGACTTCCACTTGGATTTTGGCTTTGCTTACTTGCTGCACGACCACTTGGTTGAGAGCGAGTAGCTGGCTCGAGAGGCATCTATTGGTTGAGATAAGAGAGCATTAGGTAAGGGTTAGATCTATTGAGTGATGTTTCTTTCTTTTGTTAAAGTGTTATATTTTAAAAAGGTGCAAGTTTTAAGACTTGTTATACCATAAGGGAACAACATAGAGCACTCAATTATTAGCACAACCAACAAGCATAAATATATATTTTGAATAGAAGGGTGGTTTACAACATAGCAAAGAAAAATAAGTGTACTACAATATGATTCATCTACTTTGGGGGTGAACAAAAGTGAAGTACACTTCACTTCCCCCAAGACAAAAGGAGGAACTGGGTACTACTAATCTTCAACTTCTTCACATAGAACAACTTTATTCCCTTGGTGTTGAGGAGGATCATGCTTCTGACATTTGTGGTTCTTCCTTTGGACTAAGAGGTGGGTCACTGTCTTCTTTGGGTTGTGGCTAGGTGAGGAGGGGGAATTCTTCTTCCTTAGTGGGATCCAACTCTAAAGCTTTATGAGAGGTTTCTGTTGGTAGGGGAGCTAATGGCCCTTCAATGTCCAACTTTCTTCCTATTTTTAGGGACATGATTGGGATTCCTTCTAGGATTATGGGCTCTTGGTCTTCCAAGGCTAACGTCCTCCTTTTGATCTTGGTGACAAGGTAGGTATCGTTCAACTCCTAGGTATGGCGATCCTCAGCTTTCTTCAAGACTTCAGCAATGGCAGTTTCACGACTCTCGGCTACAGCTGCTTGGGCCTGAGCTTCTGCAAGTTGCACATGGAGCTTTCTAACTATGATCTCAGCTTCCTCCACACAATGGATGCACTTCCTTAACTCTGAGGCCTGCTCATCATATTGCTTATCTAGAGCAAGTAGGTATGTGGTCATGAATACCACATTTGGGTCATCTTCGAGTGAATAACGTCCTTGCAAGAGTTCCATGCGGGTCCCCCAAACTATTTGATCTTTTTCTTGGGGTGGAAAGAACCTCATGGGTGTACGAGTGATGGGCTTCTCGTAGATCTGGCGTAGGTACTTCAAGGCTTTGCGGGTGATGACTTGATATGTATTTGCAGACCAAAATCCGGTCGCAGTCATACTCCAAGCTTCAGCTATGTCAGGAAAGTCCTCACCTTTCCCAACATAGACAGTAACTTCACACCACTCTATTTCATGCTCTTTGTATTCTCTGCCTTTATATTCTGGGCGACCTTGATTCCAAGTTTTCACATGGTAGCATACAAGAGCTTGGGAAAGCCTTCTACACTTAGACACTAGCAGCTGGTCCAAACCCCTTCTGCCATCTGAGAGAAATAGATGAGAGTATTTTTTTCAAATAGAGGGAAGAGGGTAAGAACTTTTGTAAAATACTTCTATTTAGTAAAATACTGGTCCACAAAGCCTAATAAGGTCATGTCCTACAACCAACTACGGCTCTAATACCACCTGAAGCGCCCCTAAATATCTAGGAACTCATATTTTTACTCATCTCAATCCATCTAGTTGTTGAAACCAAACCATAACTTGTCCGAGACCAAGGACATGGATATCCAAATAGATTTATACTCTGCAAAGGTTGTACACTTTTATCACAAGTAGGATACCATAACTTACACCATCGTGCAAGCACAAATCCATCAAATTCGTTATCCTCCATAGCTAAGTAATGATGCTCACCCTGAGAACACTAAGGCCACATCTCATGATACCATAATAATTCACAGAGCATTTTACATTTCATATATTTCCTCAATTTCAACATACATATCCTAGTATCCCATTGCACACCTACCTCCAGGTGATTGTCATACTGACTAGAGGGATTTAAACTAAGCCTTTCCCATGCAAGGCGAGTGGTTGTACGATAAATGAGTTAGGCAAGATGAATCATCAACTCAGTCCTTAATCGAGACAAGGCGAATATCTTCACACCTAACCCCAAAAAGTATAAGCCACAACACCAAGGCATCCCCAAAATGGATCTCATCCACCCCATCTCTATAGTAATCATATTTATAACTTGTTCATTAACCCTTTTACAATACCCATAATTCATTTTCATCACTCACACAGTTTTGTTTTTAAAATCCTTGTATTTGAGAAAACATAGTGATGAGTATCCATGATGAGTATCAAGTCCTAAGCATTCTAAATAATATTATTATTATCACAGCATATTATTTGTTCATAGGTTTGAATAAGACAATTATCGGGTAGTATCAATTCAAGGATGGCTATTCAACAGAGCGAAAAAATCACATACATATATCGTGCATGCAATATTTAAAATGGCTTCTACGAGTTGTGTTTAAAAATAGGACCAACATGCATCAAAGCGAATAGGTTGGACTTGCCTTCATTGGTGTCCTCGGCAAACTCCAACTGGCAGTTGAAAGGTCCTAATATGGCTAGAGGGGGGTGAATAGCCTATTTAAAAATTCTACAAACTCACTAGAGCAAGAGGTTAGTAAATAACAAAGCGAAGCTTTTTGCACTAGCTCTAAAGGGGTGTTTGCAAGCCACCTACCCAACAATTCTAGTTGCTATGATCACTATGCACACAAGAACTAAGTCTCTACAAGGAACACTAGTGAACTAGGCTACACAAGACAAAGTAAGCAACTAAAGTAATTACACTACTTTGCAGTAAGTAAAGGATAGGATGAGATATTTATACCACCGTGTAGGGGATGAACCAATCACCAATATAAACAATCAAGCACCGGGAGAATGTCAATCAAACACAATTGAGACACCAATTTTTCTCCCGAGGTTCACGTGTTGCCGGCACGCTACGTCCCTGTTGTGTCGACCAACACTTGGTGGTTCAATGGCTAAGAGGTGTAGCATGAACCCTCGTCCTCACTAGGACACCACAAGAACCTACCCACAAGTGAGGTAGCTCAATGACACGAGCACTTTACTAGAGTTACCTTTCAGCTCACCACCGGGGAAGGTACAAGACCCCTCACAATCACGGGGAGATGGCCACAAACAATCACCAACTCGTGCCAATCCTCCTCCACTGCTCCAAGCCGTCTAGGTGGCGGCAACCACCAAGAGTAACAAGAAAACCGTAGCTAGAACGATCCCCAAGTGCCACTAGATGCAATCA
>Ga0182004_10004013_pt1 | contig 11801 bp, 8 predicted proteins | sample Sormic07211540_1_FD_120479 | JGI IMG/M metagenome (GOLD analysis project Ga0182004, IMG submission 120479) | Endophyte microbial communities from Sorghum bicolor roots, Mead, Nebraska, USA - 072115-40_1 MetaG | ecosystem: Host-associated > Plants > Roots > Unclassified | place: USA: Nebraska...
ACCGAGTGTTACAAGCTCCTTGTCAAGCTTCGCGTTCCAGGCCCTTGGTGCCTGCTTCAGACCATAGAGTGCTTTTTTCAACCTCAATACCCTTCCTTCGCTGCCGACAACGAAACCTGGCGGCTGTTGAACAAAAACGGTTTCAGTTAAGTCTCCATTCAGGAACGCCGATTTGACGTCCATATGGTGTACCTCCCATCCACTCTGAGCTGCTAGCGCCAAGAACAACCTTACTGTTTCAATTCGAGCAACTAGAGCAAATACTTCGTCATAGTCGACTCCATGCCTCTGTGCATACCCTTTTGCCACCAAACACGCCTTATGCTTGACAATCTGTCCTTGAGGGTCCTTTTTTACCTTAAATACCCATTTTAAACCAATGGCTCTTTGCTGTTTAGGTAAATCACAAACCACCCATGTCTTGTTATCCTCAATAGCCTGTAGTTCAGACTTCATGGCTTGACTCCAACAGTCTTCTTTCATGGCTTCCTCGACAGCAGCTGGCTCATACATAATAGACAAGCAGACCCCACTGTACTGAAAATTCTGCATCTCTTCAGTAGCGTCGAGTAGGTCTGGTATTGTTCTGAACCTCATCGAGATCCCCTGTAAATCAATCCCCTCTCCGGTCGGTGGTGTAGCCCACTGGATGTGGGGCTGATTTGAAGCCACCACCGAGCCTACCGGAGTGTGAGGAGGGGAGCCCTGAGCACCCCCCCCCTCTGATGGAATTGCAGCAGCCGGCTGCCCCTAATCATCTGCTACATCCCCTTGGTCACCTGCCTGAAAATCCTGAAATTCTTCAGTCTGATTCGGCAATAGCCCTATTGTCGGATTTTGATCAGCTTCAGGCCTGTCAGAATACACTACTGTAAATTGCGGTGCAAACTGATTGATGCCGGTTGCCTTCTCCTCCCAATTCCATCTGCGCTGTTCATCAAAGATCACATCCCGAGAGAGTACTAACTTCCTGCTAACAGGATCAAACACCCGATAGCCCTTCATCCCCGGCTCATATCCAAGGAAAACACCTGGCAGTGATCTGTCTACCAACTTGTTCACCCCTGGACCAATGCGCTTAGCATAAGCTGTGCACCCGAAGGTTCGTAGATGCCGGACATTTGGTTTTCTCCCAAACCAAACCTCAAACGGAGTTTTGCCATTTAGGCTTTTAGTTGGCGAGCGATTCAGCAGATAAGCTGCAGTTTTGACTGCTTCACCCCAGAACTGTCCCGGCACACCCATACTCTTCAGCAAGCAGCGAGCCATCTCGACGACTGTTTGATTTCACCGTTCAACTACTCCGTTCTGCTGCGCGGTGTAGGGTGTCGTAGTGTTGCGCTTGATGCCATGTTCCTTGCAATAGTCAGCAAAAGCATTTGAAATAAACTCACCACCCCGATCAGTTCTGAAAACTTTCAGTCGACACCCTGACTCAACTTCAGCAGCCGACTTGAAGCTCTTGATGTAACTCAGTGCTTCATCTTTTGTTGCCAACAGTTCTAACCACATATATCTGCTATAATCATCCATGATCAACAGAAAATATGACTTCCCACCCGGTGTTCGGGGTGTGATCGGGCCACATAAGTCACCATGGGTCAACTCCAAATTAGATTGGGCACGATATGCAGACATTGAGGGGAACAGTTTTCTGTGATGCTTACAAAGTGCACAGTCATCACACACCTGCTCCAGTCGACGTATCAATGGCAGTCCTTCCACCATCTGCTTTGCCCCCAGATCACTCAATGATCTGAAATTGAGGTGCCCATAACGAGCATGCCACAGCCAGGCCACTTCATCCATTTTTGACATCAAGCAAACGGGCTTTGTGAAATTCACCTTTAAGATATATAGGTGATTTCTCCTCTCTGCCCGGATCAACACTCTACGCTTCTCCTCCATAGTCTGCTGTCGCTCGAAAACTTCCAGGACACCTTTGTCGATCTCAACCCTGCATCCTCCTTCTTTAAGCTGACCAAGACTGACAATATTGCACTTCAAAGATGGGATAAAATATACCTTAGCTAGAACTCTATGATCATTACTCCTTCCGGCGATAGTGACAGCACCGATCCCATGGATCTCCATAGTGGATCCATCTCCAAATCGTACCACGCCACGGACTGTTTCGTCCAGAGTCGCAAGAGCCTCCCTGCAGCCTGTCATGTGGTTTGTTGCTCCAGTGTCGAGCACCCAAGCGCCTTCCCCATACGCAGCTGGAGAAACTCGCTCTTGTTTCAGAAACACACGCTGTTCTCCTGACGCCGTAGTCTGCACAAGATTACACACTTGTGCCACCATCAATGCTGGATCAGTATCTGCATTGGCATGATGCGCGATCTCCTCCCGTTCCTCCTTTGGCTTGGTCTTGCACTCTTTTCTATAGTGCCCGTAGATCCCACACTTGTGGCATCTACCCTTGCGTCGAGGTGTGCCCATCGATGTAAGGTTCTTCCCACCGGAGTCTCTCGAGTCATTGCAACCGCGCCCACCGGACCATTCCTTCTTGACATAGCGACCACGGTCCTTGTTTCCAGATCCCGAAGATGAATCTGAAACTACACGACTCTTGTGTTTTGCCACCCACTCCTCCTCCGTGAGGAGAAGTTTAGGAACCTTGTCCGTGATCTGATATACCGAGGGCTCGGACCTCTCCTCGACCACAAGAAGATGACTCACAAGTTCCTCGATTGTCAGCGTCTTCATGTCCTTGAACATCTCGATCGCCACGGCGACTTGGCCGTACTTTTCAGGTACGACCCGGAGGAATTTTTTTACCATACGAGTATCGGTGATGCTCTCCTCCCCAAGCCCTCGCAGCTCTGTTACAAGCTTCGTGATGCGTAGGCAAAAGCATCAACAGCTTCTCCTGGGTTGAACGCGATTGCTTCGAATTCAGCAAGCAACTTTTGTGCATTAACTTCCTTGACGCGATCTGCCCCAAGACGCATGGTCTTGATTGCCTCCCATGCCTCCTTCACATTCTTCTTGTTCAGGAGCATCGAGTGCATGTCTCGTGGTACACCGCGTAGCATGGCACCAAGTGCCAAACGATCTCGGCGTCTTTCCACCTTGGCAGGATCCTTCGCCTCAACAGCATGCCAAAGAAACATCCCCTCCAGATTACACTGGACGTGAGACGATCACTCTTGATAATTTGTCCGGGAGAGCATTGACCATACCAGATTATCAGCAGCCTGGTTAAAAGCCCACTCCATCGACTCCTTCTCCCCCGAGCCTTCCGCACCCATCACGACGGCGCTAAAGTTCACACGCTCAAGCCTTCTTCGTTCCGATAGATATGTTCCACCAGCGACCTCGCCGGATGATCACCTCCTCCTCTCGCCTTCTCGTCGACGATGAACGGCTCCGATACCACTTGATGGAACCAGGCGATGTCCTAGTACTCCCAGAACACGACGGAGGCGAGCTCTGCGTTGTGACCGCGGCGAGCGAGTCCAGAAACACAAGATGAATAGAAGGGTTTTGCGCTGCACAATGTCGTAGCTTCCTCGGTCCTTGTTTCTCTTTATTTATAAGAACATGGGGATCACGGAACATACTCCGCTTATCCCCCCCATGCCACAGTACATAGCGAGTACGACACCTTTTCCGACGCGTACAACGTGCTGCCATTACATGCCGTGGCGCAGACGGACTCTAGACCTCCAGATCATGTCATCCCTAGGCACGACTCCAGAAACCCACAACCTGCTAACCTGACTGGATTCTAATTGATCCAAAGGATCCTAACCGAAAGACTTGAAACAGTTTAGGTAATATGATCGTGTATAGCGTTATTTAGTAAAAGTGTTGGTTTGTCTTTGATGTTCATTTGCACTCATCTTCCTTTGGTGACTGTCAGTATAACCAGCATTCATAGGCGTTGTACCTTGCACTTGAGTGTCGCTGTAGTGGATGAACTGCATGTTGATGTAACTATCCATCAAGTTTACTCTGGACCTATATGCCTGAGGCGTGGATGTAGTATTACCTGCAATAAGTTGTTCATACCTGATGGTACAGCCTGCCTGATCGGCATTAGTCCTGGTTTGGATGCCTGCAGTGTCTCCTGAATGATTCATGAGAGGCATGGGACCTGCATTAGGTGATGTTATACCTTGGCTAGGATGTGTTGTATGTTCCTCCTGCTGGTCCTGCCCAATGGTTGGCGAGTGTGTATAATCGTTTTCCCTCTGTCGGTGATCTGCGTGTGTAGTGAGTGTCCAGTCCTGATCTTGACCTATAGATATCGCTGCATTTTGTGTCATAATGTAAGCAGCAACAGCATGATGAACCTGGCATGGAGTCAAGGTTTTCCATTAAAATATTTGATCATTCATAGCCTTCTATAAATACCACATGGTTATTAAAGTTTTTTGCAGCAAGGAATTAGAAGTGGAATCAGAAATGAAAGAAGAAAGAATGTGCCGGACACCATCCTCCTCTTGAGGCAAAACATCCGTCCACAGCGGAGGGTCAGCAGAGTAGCGGAGGCAAATGTATCTCTAGCTGTGCCCTTAAATGCCTTTAAACATTCTTGGTCGTGCAATCTCCCTTCTTTGCCGCAGTTCAACGCAGAATGTCTTGCTGGTCGCTATGAACAGGTTGAACCTGAGCAATGATGGCAGCCCCTTGCTGTTCAAAAGTGTTATTAAGAAGATTCAAATTCCAGGAACGAGTGTTGGGGATCCAAAGGTCAGACACAATATTAGGAAGAGGCTGTGTAGTGAGCGGAAGAAGAATGTGGCTGGGTTTCAGTCTCATTCTCCGCAAAAGTCATTTCCAAAGGAATTAATTTTAAGTCAACCTCCTCTAGAAATAATTTATAGAAACAGTTCAACCGGCTCCAGCTAAAAATGATGTTTTTATGTTTTCTTTTTTGAAAGGCCCCTACTTATGTATTACAAGGCAACCAGCCCCCCCGCACCCCAAAAAAGAAGAAGAAGCTCTATACTATCTCTCCAAACAGATAGGGGAGCTATTGTAGCCGCCTTAGCTTTGGTACAGACCAAACCAAGCTCTTTCTTGAAGAGATCTCTTCCAAACTAGAAGATTACTAGTTCCATTGCCAAAAATGATGCCATTTCTAGTTGTTCACATAACCCAACAAGCTGTGATCATGGTCTCTCTGAAAATGCAGTGGCCAAAGACAGTTCTAGCTCCATTGCTAAAAATTCGGGTTCCATTGAATTTGAAGGGAGTTCCAGTAGTCTTGACTGAAGGGACATGAGAAGAAGAGATAAAGGAGAGTTTCTGTGTCACTTTTTTTTTGTGAAACCCAGGTATAGATGTTGATGCTCACAAACACAAGCGCACACCAACCCCTATGAACGTACGCACGCACAACCTACCCCTATGAGCACCTTTGGAACACCGAGTTTGGCTCGCTGTCGACGAGCATGTCGCCTACCACTGAAAACATAGCACTATTAAATCTTCGAATAAATCAGAAAAATATGAGCACCTATGTCAAGTCGGGACTTGAACCCAGATGGGCAAGTTCCACCGCAAGGAACCTAACCAACTGATTTTGAGTCAGTTCACTCTTTGCAATCACTGTTGCATAACACACAATTATAATTGTCCAAGACCATATTCTTCCTCCTTAGGATATTTCTGGTGTTTAGTCGATCTCTCAAGGGGAAACAAAAAGGGAATTTGTGCTTGCCCAAGTTACTAGAAGACCATAACCATGCAAAGAGTGGTGATGCTTTAACAGAACCCATCATCTGATTGTAAGCCTTTTTAGCTTGAAAAATTGCCCACCAAGAGTAAGTCTAGATGTCACTGATATCCGGATCCATCTGCCTGTCATCAAGGAGTCCTTCCAAATCAGTTAATTGTGCTGCTGCCCGGAAACTCAGCTCAAAGGGGTGCCTGTCATCAAGAACAGCTTTTATGTTTTCTTATTAATAGTGATTCAAGTTTTATTTAAAAAAATGAGGTATCTAGTAGTACAAAGGAGCATCTGTAACGTACTAGCTGTACATAAAACTCCATGCACGTCCTTTATGCCCCCTCAAATTTTAATTAGTCGTTTTCTTGTCGAAGGAATTTTGTTGCGATGGACCGCTGTACCCATTGCTTGCCGACCTAGGCAACATGAATGAAGTGATGAGTAAGAGTGTAGGACATATATATCACAACATGTTGATGACGACGTATGCGATAATTATGTACTCTCTTTGTCCCTTTTTACTACGTAGTTCTCACTTTTAGAAAAGTTAAAAATCTTAATTTTAACTAAATAAATATATAAAATAAATTATTGATGTTTATTGTACATATATAATTAGTATCACTCATATATTAGATAGATTTTTGAATTATTAAATTTATTCTGAAATATAAATATTGCTAATATTTTTCTACAAACTTAGACAAATTAGAGAAAGTTTGACTAGCATGAAGCGGACAGAGGGCCGGAGTATTTTACATTGACAAAGTCGTCGCGCCACTTAAAAAACTAATATTATAGTCAAAGATAGCAAGTACAATTAAGGATGAAAGTAAAGAGTATTGATGATTGTAATACAACACATAAGGCACATGCAACATGATCTCGCGGCGTTGACAAGAAAGTGTGCATGCATTCCCACATCGTCATGTACAAATTCCATGTCAAATTCCAGCTAGCTGTAGTTTGATTGTGGAGGACCGCCGTCTCCCTCGCTGTCCTTGTCGTTTTGGAAACTAGATGGCAAACCTAGGTAGATAACAAGATCGTTCTGGCGCCCCCCAGGGCACAAATAGTATCGCCGATCGAACCCCCTTGTAGTCACGTGCCTACAGTGTATCGGAACAATAGAGTTGAGCTTGCACTGTAGCTATATAGTACCTATATAGGCAACAAAAAAGATGCTACTATACACAATTAAAATCGTCATCCAGTGCTGCCAATATGCCGGCTGATCATATGCACAGCAGTATGTATAGATAGTAGTTAACATCCATGCTCTATACAGTACTCCATCCATATAGAATTTAGAAGTTATTTTGGACAATATTTGACTTAAACATTAGAAATATAAATCATCAATAACTTTTAAATTGTTAAGTTTACAAATTTGAAAATAATATGAATAGATTTATCTTGAAAAATATTTTTATAAAAATATACATATATTATTTTTTATAAATATTTTTATAAAAATAATAGGTCAAAATTATATTTTGAAGACCTAGTGGCTGTCCTAAACAACTTCTAAATCCTATAAAAAAAAGAGTACATGAGTAATATGCCTTATGCTGTCAGCTGTCACATGCGGACAGGGCTTCGGCAGAAAGTTGTCATTGTATGCTTCCAAGAGAAATAGATCATCTACAGACTACAGATAAATGGAAAGGAATCCTTTGCGCTACATACATTCTAGGTTAAAGGTTAAGTGATAAAACCTTTTTCCGGTTCTGCCCATGATGATCACAACTAATGTCCCTAGCTCCAAGTCATGCATATATCGGCCGGTGTGTATATATATATATATATGATTATTACCTACGTACTGTGGCCTACATATGCCTGATGAGCTCTGTACAGATATCCCCTGCGAGTGAAAAGGCTGATTTGTTTGTTACTGTATGAGCACACAGGAACACAGAATATCACTTTGGTTTCAAAGCAAGGGAAGTACTGAATAAATGTTCATTTATAATTATCTTATCTGTTTCTATTTACCTCACCATTATTTTTCTTTTCTATTATACATAATCCATATCAATTTTGTGACCAGCACCGGATTTTCTTGAGATTCATTTATTTTGATTTGTTTAAACATAAGAAGGCACATGTGCATATCTCTATTTTGTACAGATAATAAAATTGAAGGTAGACATACATGCACCAAGATTATAGCTATGTCCCATATATCTGTAATGAAATCTGAACAATAATAAGAATCTATGAATCGCATTCAAACAGAACGCTATAATGTATGGCCACTTATAGAACTCTAGTTTCTACATGTAGCTTTGTGATCACTTTAGACCAATCAATCTTAAGGAACCTAATAAATAATAAAGGCCTGTTAATTTCTTAGGCCAATCTTAACGGTCAATTTCATAATATATAATACTTGCATGGTTTCTAAGAGTGTCACACTTGTGAAAAGGGCCACTTACTTGATTACTGACATGCATAATGGTGATTCCAATGCATTGCTTCGTACGCAACATATATATATTGTAGCTTACAATTAAACTATAAATAGAGGTATGCTAATGCTTTTAAAAAAATATGAATTTATGTAAATTAATTAACCATATAATTTACTATTAAAGTAATTTAAAATGAATTGTCAATGGGAGTGATACGTGATTCATTAGTAAATGAATATTTTTATGCTTGGTTGTTAAACCATAGAAGTACTCCATCCGTCCACAATAGGGTATAACTATAGAATTTGTATAAGTCAAACTAGCTTAGTTTTGACGAAATTTATATAATATTAACATTTATATCTCCATCTAAGTTTAATACAAAAATATATTTTATAATTGATTTAATGGTACTTATCTTGCATAAAAAACTAGTACTTTTTTATGTAACTTTGATATACCAAACATGGAATCATTGTGTCTTTTTATGTACTTATCTTGCATAAAAAACTAGTACTTTCTTATGTAACTTTGATAAACTAGAACAAAAATATATTTCTCAAAAAGTGATAATTGTGTCTTTTTTATGAACAAAGGGAGTACATATTTATTGCTTATATGCATGCATGTATATATACTTTGTCAGCATGGTAGTGTTTAGTGTTGCGTCATGTCTGTTTATCACTACATCGCAACCCTTAATCAGCAACTGACTACAGTTGCTAAGAGTAGTTAATTAGCATAGAACGGTGAGTCGCTAGTTAGTGAAGGATGGTCAGTTGCTAAAACCAAATAGGGCAATGGATGGTCCATGGCTATAATTTTTTTCTTTTGCATTGGACAGTCTGTTGCTATAGATCAGGAACAACATCGGATGGTCAGTGGCTATAGAAATTTTCCATTCACGTGCGGTATTTGGGCCCTTCTCGCTGTAATTTTGGCCCAAAATGACCTAAACCCTAACTCATCCCACATACACACCAAGTCACACACTCTATCCACTCCAGCACCGCCTCCACTCATCACGCCCACGCGTGCCCTGCCGCCCGCGCGTGCCCCCGTCGGCAGCCTGCCCTGCCGGCCTCCACAGCCCCATCCCTGCCGCCCAGACGCCCCCACCGTCTCCACAGCCCCTCCCCCGCTGGCCGGCCACATCAATCCCTACCCTTGCTAGTTGGTAGGGCCTCGACACCGCCACCCGCATCCACACACCTGCCCCCACCAGACCCCGACGCCACCCGCCGTTGGATCTGCAGATGCCCGACGCCATACGTCCACACCAATGCCTTTGTTTTCTGAAGCCCACAGGTGCAGATCCCTGTCCCTCTCCTTCAACATGGTGTAGATCGACTTTTCCCCATTTGTTTCTTGCTGCCCTAGCTTGGGGATAACCAAGGTGAGAAGTTTTTTCCCTTTGGCATCCTCTAATTGAGATGGTTTAGATGGTCTTTGGTCTTGGCATTAGTTGTTATTGAGAGAGGAACCACCTTGGGAATCAACTCTTGGATTCTGCTGCCTTAAAGTTGTGCACTGTATCTATTACTGTAGTTTCTATGACCTAAATTTCTTTTTCTCCAAATGTTAATAATAGGAAAGTTGTAGAGGAGCTTCAGATCTATAGACTCGTGAAGTTTCATGATTTTATTCCGAATGGATTGAGAGATATGATTTTTCTAAGTCAGCTATCATGTTCTGACAAAATTTTTGACAGAACTAGATATAGGTGTATTTTGGGAACCTTAGAGACACTATGGGACTTCATGAAGAATAAGAGACTTGTAGTACTTTCCTATAGCTTTCCAGATTGGTAGGAATCAGGATGTTAGGATAAGGGAAACTCTAGATATAGATTTTTTCAAAACTCAAGGTATTGTTTTCTCAGCAGGATTTTCAGTAAATATTGGGTCTTGCTCAAGTCCATTTAATTGGTTCTTTCTGCAAAGGTTAGTAATAAAAAAGTTGTAGGATATGGAATTCTCTGATCTTTGGTTAAATTTCATAATTTTTGGACTTAAGGATCTGGGTATATGAAAATGTGAACCTTGCTGTCCCAATTCTCGAGCAGATTCCGAGGTCTGTTTTCAACTATGGATTATGCTATCTTAAAGGCATGGTAAAAATATGTCTTCTTTATGAAAGTTGTAGATGTTAGTCTGTAGGTTTTGAAAATGATTTTGGTTGCCATAATATAATTTATGGATTAAAAGATATAAAAAGGTGAAGTAGCAATGCTGCATTTGACTTGGCTCTTTGTATGCTATTTGACTTGTATGTCGGGTTAGAGAATATGAGTACTTTACCTACTGTTGGTATCTGTTAAAATGGGTTCCCTCTCTTTTCTTAAGATAAAGGATAAATAATATCTGGCCTCTATATCCGTAGATGTATACAACCAATTATTACAAAGTATTGGAGCAGTCAATGAGAAAGCCATAGCCTGATAGATCGACCAGGACACTAAAGCAAACAATATAAATGTTTCCATCCTTTATTGGATATCTCTAGAGCAATCACTTCTAATTTCTTGCTCATCATGGAGAAGGCGTGTTTGGCTATCTCGTCACGCTGCAGTTGGGCCCAAGAGCATAACCAAAATGCTCCTCTGAAAGTTACCTTGTTTTCATTGTATAAAAAATAACATCATTACAGTATCTCCACATAGCCCAACAAGTGGCAGCCACCCCAACCCAGATCAGATTTCTAATTCTTTATGTTGATTAGTAAGCCAATTACCAAACATATGGCTGATAGATCTTGGCTACTTCAGACTAGTAGCAAAAAAGATAATCCTCCAAATCATTTTAGCAAGGGGACAGTCTACGAATAAGTGTTGGATAGTCTCATTCCCATTACAACAGATGCATTTCTGACTCCCTTTCCAATTTTTCTTAGCGAGGTTGTCTTTGGTTAAGATGACAACCCTTTGTAGGAACCAAAGAAAGATCTTAATTTTTAGAGGAATTTTTATCTTCCAGATATTTTTATGACGAAAAGGTGGTTGTGTATCAATAAGGTGGAGATACATAGAGTGAACAGAAAATAACCCTGATTTGGTTAAGTTCCATCTAAAGTAATTTGACCCTTGTTGACGGTCCTTAAATATCAAATTTAATTATCAAATAAATAAAGAAAAGGATCCAAATGCAACCAACACCCAAACTTAGGGTTTTATTTGATAGAATTCCACGAGTTTTGGTGTTTGTCTATTTCTGTAGGGGGTTATTAGAAAATATGGAGGAAAGGCCCACACGTCGGGTTTACATAGGGATATTAACGTGTGCGCCAATTTTCTATCATCTAGAAGATTCCAGAAGCCACGAGAATGAACGGGAGGCCGAGCGGGCCCGGGGACAGGGCGCCCGCCCTCTCCCCTTGGGCGCCCGTCCAGGTGTCTCGGCCAATCAGGCCCCGCCTCGCGGATCATGCTCCACCGACCTAAGGGATTAAGGAAAACCGTGTGATTAAGGTCGGTTTGATCCGACGGCCCACATTCATTTAGAGGGGTATATAAGCAGGCCCCCTGGCCCCTGGAGGAGACACCTATGCATCCCCTATTCATTATTCATAGACAGAGTAAAAGCTAGGGTTTGGAGATGAGAGCTCTCCTCTCTTCTCTAAACTAGAGTAGATCTAGATAGTAGCGAGATGGAGAGCGAGGTAGGATTGGAGGAGAGGCCGGCCTGTCGGTTCTTCCTCCG
>Ga0182004_10004014_pt1 | contig 11801 bp, 12 predicted proteins | sample Sormic07211540_1_FD_120479 | JGI IMG/M metagenome (GOLD analysis project Ga0182004, IMG submission 120479) | Endophyte microbial communities from Sorghum bicolor roots, Mead, Nebraska, USA - 072115-40_1 MetaG | ecosystem: Host-associated > Plants > Roots > Unclassified | place: USA: Nebraska...
ATATATATAAAAGAGGGATTCTTCACTACAACTTTCAATATCGAACTGGAGACTGAAGAGGTTGTGGTCACCAACGTGTCTCACTATTATTTTGGGCTGGGAGGCATCAGGAAGAGGCACTTTACCAAAATAACCAGCAAAGCCTCTCACATGGTGATATGATGCGCTAGCTGATCGCAAACCAGCAGCGTGTTAGCATGAAACTGTCCTAAGAGCCAAAAGGAAACCTCCATAATCTACACCCCCTGGGGTGTCAAATGGCTACTATTCAAGAAGACTTTCCAACTGAGGATTAAAGAAAAATAAATAAATAAAAGTAATAGTGCAGTAGCTAGGAAGAAACGAACAGAGTGTGTAGAGGTTCACAGAATATTCGAGTCTAACCTAATTCATTACATATATAACCCCATTGCTAATAAGTGGGTATTAATATATACCAAATAGAGGCTATTAGTGTTCTTTATGCAACATTGTAAAAGGACATGGACTAACACTATACAACAACTGTAAATTAGCGTGAGATATTACGGTAACTAAAGTGGGATATTAACGACTAACAATTGGTCAGTACAAATTTTAACAGCTGACTTAGCATATATTGTATTATTTGCAATATCTCAGATGACCATGAAGCATAATGTTTTTATCCTAGGCGGCAAGCATCATGGCCGCTACACATACTAATCTGTTACATGAGAAGAGAAGGAATCATGTGCACAAGCAAATACAACCAAAAAAAAACCCCGCTCAAGTAGTTTTTACATTGATAGTAATAATGGTGAGGCAATATTATCTATCCAGACTATAGCTAACTCAGTTGACCGGTAGCATTACTCTACCTTCTGGTATATATAAGATCGATGTGCATGTATGAAGTATCAATAGAATCAATAAATCTTCCTTTTGCACAACCTTCGCCCTTTATTGTAACTTTTTTCATTAATGTTTTTTTTAAATCATCAATATTACCTCAAACTAGCATGCAAATTGTACTCTATATATATACATCTCATGTACACAACTTGGAACGTCTGGAGAGGGCGGAACAAAAGAACATTCCAAGGAGGAGTTGGAACTCATGAAGCGGGCATGTGGACACCCAGATCCTCCTTAATGAAGCACCCGTAGTTACCATTTGTGTATGCGATCAAGCTTTTTCATGTAATAAGCAGAACTCCTACTGATTTTTTTTATAATAAAAAAGATCTATGTGATTGCATTCCTAAGATATTGGGACGACTATCTCTCACTAGTGTTTACTGCTATTCATCCAAGTGAAACTTTTCGCCCATTCATAATTTTGCTGTTTGTCACAATATATCCATCACAACTACACCCTGTGTTGTCCAATCTTATATTAACAAGTGCAGGTCAATTACGCCTCTTTATATACACCATGCTCACCATTTGATTCTACCATCGTGTATACACATATGCCCATCTGCACAGGTCTTCCTTTATTACAACTTCCAAAATCTTTGTGGAGACTGGAGTGGTTTTGTGTGATCACCGACGTGTCTCACTATTATTTTTTGGGCTGGGAGGCATCAGGAAGAGGCACTTCACCAAAACAGAAAGTGGGCTGGGAGACTAGTAGTTTGCCTATGCTGAATTGCTCCAATCTTCTGGGTTACTGGGTTCCAAAAATTTGTGATCCAAACAGTCCTTCATTGGCTATGTTGCGACCTAATGCACCACTTAGCTCTGCCCTTATTAACATGTTTGGTTCAAGGTATGTTTTGTGCTCGTTTTCATGGAACTGGAAACTACAATTTGGAGATGCACGAGTCATTGGTGCTCCTGCATGCATTTCCCATGGCAGCTCTTGTTTATCAACTCAAGTTCAACACGAGTTCCACTGGAAATTAGTTTCTTAAGCTTGTAATCACTGTTGGATGCTCAGTAAGCTTGTCGATGAAAATGACTCGCTGCTTGACACACTTACTCTAGAAGATACACCATTTTGTCCTGGAGATGCCCGCTGTCTTCGGCTGTGTTTCTTAGATTTTTTCTATGTATTTACCTATCCATTTCACCTTGCAGTGACATCACAGCCCTGGCAAAAGCCAAGGTCTACTACACATATGTTGGGCTGGATGAGATGACCATTCATCTGGTATGCTAGTAAATGCCACATTCATCTCGGTCAAGTCTTTTGGTTGAAAGCTGAAACAACTGGTTTGAGCTAGCTGACCTTGTTTAACTTAATTATTATATATGGTGATTTGGTTAGAGGAACTATTCTGGGAAGAGGTGGGAATTTGAAAATCACTATCTCGCTGCTATTCTCTCTAAGCAGTTTGGAAAATATATAGGTTGGGGATGTTATGGTTGATTTTGTGCTTCTTTGGAGGAATCGACTTTTTTGTGTGTGTTGCGCACACATTCATGTCTGTAGTGTTTGATTGACTTTCTTTTTTTCGGTAATAAGAGCCAATTCTGATAGTAATTAAATTTATAGTCTACTAGCTCCAAATTTCATTTGCTATTTTGAAAACAATGCCTTATTAAAATGATGTAAATTATGTTCCCAAGTACTATGGCTCATGAAAAGAATGCATTTCTTAGTAAGATGCTTTATTTATATGATGTAAATCAGTTTTGCTTAAAATCCCAAGACATCTAAAAGTAGAATATTCACTGCAGGTTGTGTTGAAGTGGAAGAACGTTGCTGATGCAAGGCTGGTAGTGTAAAATGGGCTAAATCTTTGTATATATAGCAGTAATGATGTACTGAAACATCAGTGGTGTGTGTAGTATGATCTATTAAAGGCCTGTTTAGTTCCCCCAACCATGCCAAAACCAAATATTGTGCACTATTTGCCAAAACCAAATATTCAGATATGAAAATAGTACGGATATTTTCTGACCGTATTCGAGACCGAATTCGTTTAGAGGGGTTCATATCTGTCTGTATCCGAGTCTGAATATTCAACATCTGATACCATATCTATATCTGAATACTTAAATCATATATTTATGATGTCGACATTCAATCATATCTTATCCGACATAGTTGACATTATCCGTATTCGAATCCAAATTCGACCAAAATTATGAAAACATATATGATATCAGTGACATCCGTCCATATCCGATCAGTTTTCATCCCTAGGAGAGAGCAATGGCGCGCGACACTTGCCACTGCCACGGCCACAAATGCACACATGGAATGGAATCAGTGGATCTGTTTCCATTTATTAAGGTCTCAGAATTTTTTTTTGGTCTTTAGGCATAGCATAGGAAAGGATTATGTACAGCATTTATGAATGCAAATTTCACTAAAGTATCTCAGCAACTTCGATTAAAGTTTCAATTGCGGTGCTCAAATATCTGAGATCTTGTTTCCACTTTTTACTGTATTATTGTCAGCATGTTGGAATGTGTATTTGATACTATTTGATTAAAACTCAAGCAGAAAAGAAGATTTGGAAACATATTTTGAACGAATGCTATCAAAGCACAACAAACTAAACTCACTAAAGTTCGGTTCAACAGCTCACCCACTGTCGTCATTCAGCAAGGGCATGAGGCAGAGTTCACCACCAGCTCGACATGCCATCCGATTTTATACTCCTAGAAGGCTAGAAGTTTTGAGAACCTAGTTACTAGCTTGTCCTAGCTTAGCTCGAATAGTACATTAAACCAAAAATACCTCCATCCTTTCCTACCATTTGTCTAATAACCACATCGCTCCCTTAGCCTATGAACATTTTTTTTATTAAAAGAACTCCGATCCTTGTTGGTTGTGGACAAGGTGGAAACAAGGGTTTTTGGTATTCCTAACTTTCTCAACGAGACAAGCAGGGTACATATGGTGTTCAGTTTTCTCCTCCCGCTCCCCCTACTTACATATTGTGCACTCTGGCTGATTGTTATTGCAAATGAATAGCCAAGCTTCTCGTGGTGTGACCGGTTAGAGCAATGAGCTCTGGGACTCTCCTGTTCAACCCGGTTCGTTCCAAGCCAGGCATCTTCTTATTTCAAAGACATAGGGAGTCTTCTCCTATGATTTTTTTTTTTACTGCAAATGAATACGCGAACTGGATTATAGATGGGAGTTTCCAGACCAAAAATGAAGGGAAGCCTATGAATTATCAACCTACAACTAAAAACGAAGCTCTTCACATCAAACACATCTGCACAAATTCCAGAATGAACTTCATCTGCATGCCTTGGGTGAAGCTCAGGCTGATTCGGAATGTTCATTATCCAGAATTCTAGATGGCCCAAATACCCCATGTATCCTCTGACAGAGAGGCCTTTTTAGGCGGCATGCCACATGAAAACATTAACCACTTCAAAGGGATCGTTGCATGTTGTAAAGTGGGAGATGGATCAACTGTTTTTCTCCGGTCTCCGGAATGGTGTATGGACTGACAATCATGTCACTGATCAATTGCCAACATTGTCCTTTCCAACGAATGAAAGCATCTCACTGCCAGAAACACATGCAAGATGACTCAGTTCACAGAAATATTTACATTCCCTTAACAGAACAAGCTTCCCAACAGTCACAAGTGATTTTTATCTATGCCTCTGTACATTTTTTTTCACCTCTGTCTATATATTTATTATACCACAGCAGGGGTTTCCTGTGCCCTTGCCTCATTTCTAGCACTAATGTTCTTCAAGGGCAAAATGCAGATCAGTAGTTTTGTATAAATTGTCAAATATAGGTAGATGATGGAGCATTTTCCATATGGCATGCAACAAGACCATCGTCAGTTTCCTCTGTTGAACAAGTACTTTATGCATAAAAACATCCCTACCACTATATCCAATCCCAATTCATTCCCATCCTATTTCCTTTTTCCTCTATGTTTCTCTTCCCTCCGCTCCTTGATCAAGCTCTCTTATGTCTTTTACTTTTGGCTCCACTGTCACCAATCTTGGTATTCAACTTTCACTACAGATGTAGTAAGCCGTATAACGTTTCAATCAACAGTTTGAAGATTCTGTTGTATTCTAAAGGGCCATAAATTTTGGCATGAGATGCATCGCTAATGACTGTGTGGTTGATTGATCGGTGGAGATGCTTTCTGTTCATGAGTCAGGAAACAAGAATTAACTTGCTACTTTCAGATTAAACAGGATGAACACCTGTATATGAAGCACCATACCTCCTCTTGCCACTTATTATTATGTATAGAACTAGTGTTTTAGAACATATGACAAGTATCTTTAAACCCATGTTTTCCTTTTCCACTCTCGTGTTTCGCATAGATTTATTTGTTCTCAACTCCATTTAGCAAACAGCTAGACATATGAAGACATTACCAGAAGCAATTCGATCCATTTGTCTGAAAGTGAACACATACTGTTATAGCTGTCAAAGCTGTTTATCGCACAGATAGGTTCAAAGGAAGGAAACCGACTATGTTCTCCCAGTACCTTTCAGTAATTTAAATTCAGAAACTAACTGTAGCACACTGTTAACCAAGAAGATACGTTCCAAGGATTGCACCTCGGTAAAAGTTATCAACGAAACTGACAAGCATAAGCACCAATAGTACATTTCGAGGATTCACTATATACAAAAGGAGGTGCCCTACTAAAAGAAACTTACTTACCATCTTTACCAAATAGCATCACACCCATGCACTTCACTGCCTTTTGATGCTCTTCCTTCTGAAAATCGTTGAACCTCTTAGTGTCAGCCATCAATAGCTCAGTGTACTTCTCATAGAGTGTTGTTTCCTTCTTTTCCTTTGCTTCCTGGTGCTTTAGTCTTGCCATCTCAAGCTTCTCTTTTGAGAGTTGGATTTGTACCTCCGACATCTTCTCACGATCCTTCTGAAGCATTCGCTGTAGATCCACTGCATGTTTAATGTCTTCCTGCACCTCCGAGGAAGGATATGATATGTTCCCTTTACGTTTCAACTTGGCCTTTTCCATCTTGGAACTTTGTGGGTGTGTTTCTTTTTCTGGAGCACATCTCACTGTCATTGCATGTTCTAGAACTTTACAATCTTGCGGATGTCTTCCCTTTTCAGGAATGTCTTCCCTAACTGAATTTCCATGGTGAAATTCATTGAAACTCGAAGTGCGAGCCATCAATTGCTCCTTCTCATGCTGAAACTCATAGAGCCTCGAAGTGTCTCCCACTAAATTATTCTTCTCAAGCACATTTTGAGGATCCACTGAGCTTTGAATGCCTTGTTGCAACTCTAATGAAGGAGATGACATCTTTCTTTTGCCTTCCCATTTCTTCTTTGCAGACATGCTATCTTTTTCATCTATTTCTTTTTCTGATACATCATTGGCATCTTCAGAGGATGACGTAGAGTCTCCAGACTCAGATAATTTGGTACCCTTGGAATATAATGAAGAGATGTAGTTTTTCCACTTGGGTTGGTCCCAGACAACTTTCCAAAGATGGCTCAACGTGAAATGATGTTTTGCTTCCTCAAGGTACATTGCCCTTGCTTCCTCGTCATACTTTACCCATGTTTTGTCCATCATTTGCATTTTATCAGATTGCACACTCGAATATTTCTTCTCAGCTTGGCACCAGCAGTCATAGAAGTGGGCCATCTTCTTGGTAATCTTGTGCCAGTGGGGCTTCAATTGCTTTCGTGACCTTCTCCGATCTTTTGGAGTGCTGCTATTGTACAGCTTTGCGACATCTCCCCAGAACACGTCATTCCTCCTCGAACTATTCAGCTTGAAACTATTCAACCAAGCATTAATCTGCAGTTCCAACACAAACATGTAAGAGAAAAGAAATGCAGAGCCCTAACATCATGAGCTGAGTAAAAAAACCTTACCAGTCTTGAGTCCTCCAATTCTGTCCAATTCAATCGCAATCGCTTAGAAGTCCTATCAGGTTGAGTGTTCTCTTCATTGTCTACACTAACAGTGTCTTGTAAATCTGAACCAGTTACAGAGTGCGGGGTGCCTGAGTATGACACAGGCGTAAATGGCACTGCTCCAGCAATTGGAGATTGAAGTGGCAGTGCAGGCAGTGGCATAGTTCCAGCTGATGCAGGCAGTGGCATTGACATAGTCCCAGCAGGTTGAGGTGGTAGTTGTGGCAGTGAGAATGGAGCATATTGTGGTTGAACAACAACATACTGGACATTTTGTGGATATAGGTGTTGCTGTGGAAATTGCTGGTGGACATACGATGGATGCGAAAATGAGATTTGCTGTGGAAACTGCGAATGCAAATTTACCGGATTGGGCTTTCCTGGTGGTTCACTTGGACAACTCTTACCATTTGAGAACCCAATGGGAGGACGAGGATCCATTGGAACCAAATAGAAATGACACTTTGGGAGGAACTTGGTGTGATCAAATGGTAGGGCAATCCAGGATAAATAAGGAAGATAAGATTATTTGCATCTTAGATTCTATGGATCTTTCTATAACAAGATATAGATGAAATGTTACAAATTGCATTTTCAAGGGAGGGTTTTCACTTCCATATTTCCTGTTTGGCTGTTTGTGACATTGAACCCCACAATAAGACTGTCAACAATTCCATGATTGATGTTCCGCTAAACCAAAGGAGCTCAGAGCTAACAGTAGAATGGCTAGTAACTGTGTGTTGGTAGATGTTACACTCCTGAGAAAATAAATTGTCAAACAAGGATGTTGAATTTTGTAACAACATTGTATTGGTTAGTAGGAGATAGCAAAGAAGTTGTATCACAATAACTTGAAAAAGCTCCTTTGAGATATAAAAACTAGATAGAAAATTACGACTCGTCTTTTGGATTAGTATTCCTAGAGCTGTTTGAAGTTAGGCAACATGCTAAATTAAGCATGTTTTCTTCAACCACCACTGACCTCAAAATCTCCCAGCAAAATGGAGCAACACAGAGTAGTAAAATAAATTATCTCAGATCTAGGAAATGGAAAATTAACAAGATAAGAATGGACCTAATCACATTTTTTTTTCATATTTGTGAAAGATTTAGCAAATCATTTAATTTGAGTAGCAAGTATGCAACAGGTGCTGGTATACCTTTCTGGGACAAAGCCAACTAACATGCTATTATTAAGGACTGACAAGTGGTAAAAGAAGGTAGACAATCATAGAGAACTTCTGAAGCTTCATTATATCTTTGCAAGTGCCTTTCTAAGATCAGAAGAACTGATTTGAAGCTGGTGCTGCAGAACTAATGGTTTTGAATAACAGTAGCCCAATTAGAGCAGTCTCTTTTAGCCATGTTGTAAATAAAATCAATATCAGGTTCTTGCAGAACATTTCTGAAGCATTTTAATCTAATCATTGATATAGTCAAATATATGGGGTTAACAACAAAAAACAAGATCTAGGTCAACTACTTTGAAGAACATAACGAGTAAAGAAAAGGTAACTGGTTCCTCATGTCATAACACTATACATGTAACATGCAACTGGACATGCAAATAATCATCTCATAAACTAGATTTTTCAAATCTAAATGTGGCAACATCAGATCAGATATAAAAAAACCGATGAGAAGCATCATCTGTTCTAATTAGTTGGAGAAAGCCAGCAGTAAAGCTTCAGATCTACAAATGATTGGCAGTGTGACCATATCTGCATCATTGGATCAATTCAGTTGAACATTGTCCAATATATCTATGAATGGCTAGTCTGCTTTTACCCTTCATGTCAACACGGCATTAAGGATAGTGCAAGTCCAACAGCATGGTAAATGCTACTCCCTCCATCTCCATTTCAAACTGTGAGTAGTTCTGGCTTTTCTACGTATCTAGACATAATGTATATCTAGGTGCGTAAAAAAACCAGAAGGACTTATTAGAACAGAGGGAGAGGGAGAGCCATTTTCACTAAAGTGCGAGATAAGGACAGTCTCCAAGCATCGGAACAGGAGGGACGAAACTTTCCTAGTGACGCCTACAAGATCGTTTATTTAAGTTAATGGGTCGATGTATAGTAACACTGCAATTCCTACTGTACAAATTCATCCAAGCGCTTGCAATCCCCGAATACAATTCCTCCCCAATTCCTCCTACCCGGAGATCCCGGACGCCTAATGGTATTAGGATACCAATCAACAGAACGGTTCTGTTTATTCCAACTTCTAAAAGTAAATCGAATCAAGTAAAGCGGTATGCGCAGGCTGATCCAACAGCCAAGAACCGTACCGTAGCGGGGATGTTGCGAGGGGGAATGCTGCGACCGGAGAAGCAGGGCACCGTGCCAGCAGCGGCGGCCTGCGCTGCGTCGCCAGATTGTGAGAGGCCTGCGCGAGCGGCGTGGTCAAGGCGGTTGGGCCGGCGGAAGGTCGGTCCAGCGCTGGCGGAGGGCGGCGGCGAGGGTTGGGGGCCTGGCCGCCTGGGGGTTTTTGGCTGTTTGGGGGCGAGAAGGGAATGGCGGAATGAGGTCTCGTTTACTTTCAAAAATTTTTGCAAAATATAAATAATATCACTTTCGTTTGTATTTAATAAATATTGTCCAATTATAGATTAACTAGGCTCAAAAGATTCGTCTCGTCAATTCCGACCAAACTGTACAATTAGTTTTTATTTTTATCTATATTTAATACTCCATGCGTACGTCTAAAGATTCGATATGACGGAAAATCTGAAAAATTTTGTAAAATTTTTGAGGAACTAAACAAGGCCCGAGTCGGCGCGACACCGTGGCAAGCAGTACGGACTACGGAGTAATAAAGAAACAAAAAAATATATATAACACCTAAAACTATTAATATCCTAAACTAAAAAACCGAATTTTCTACATATGGATTTCCAAAACCGGTTAAATAAGCCCCAAGTGATTTTTGATGAAAACCGATCAAATAAGTCCCAAACGGTTTTAGACGGTGATTCACTACACTACAGTGGCGGTGGTTTATCTTTTTCTTTTTTATTTATTTTTATTAAATATTTAAAAAATCATAGTAAATCAAAGCAAAGCCATAAATGAAAAATCTAATTTTGTTGGACTCCACATGAGTATATCTACACAGTGAATATATAATATAGTATACTTTAGTACAAATTTTTTACTGTAGATTTAGATCTATATAATATAATTCATCGTGGTAACTTCTATTGTCCAATTATGATGATTTTTTTATGGTGCACTAATTATTGTATGCTTGAACTGTAGTAAAACTTTTATACTCATTGGATCATAGATAACTTAGTTATAGATTTATTTAGGTTTATGCTTGTTAAATCTATGCTTTATATATAACTAAGTTATACATGATCAAATAAGTATGAAATCTTTTTACTATAATTTAAGCATACAACAATAAATTCATCATAAAAAATTTCACCACAATTGAACAATATCAGCTGCAACTATAAATTATTCTAATTAATTACAGAAGCATAGATTAAAAACTACAGTAAAAACTTTTACTAAAGCATATCATATTATGTATTCACTGTGTAGATCTACGCATGTAGAGTCCAACAAAATTAGATTTTCTATTTTATGATTTTATGTGATTTGTTATTATTTTCAAATATTTAGCGAAAATAAATAAATAAAAAATATACAAAATCATCATCACTATAGCAAAAACCACCCCAAATACATTTGAGGGTTTTTTCTGGTTTTGGAAAGTTGAGAGGTAAAAGATCTAGTTTTATAGTTTAGGGGTAAAGTAGTTCAACCTTAAAATAGTTTAGAGGTTATATAGAGTTTTTTCATTAAAGAAAGAAACAGAAAAAACACAAGAAATCGTTTATTCCTGATATAAACCATTTTGGGCAACCGTTTAAGCAGCAAGCCAACTCTACTATTTTTCCTTTCATTTTTCTAAATTAACATAATCTCATTGATTATGGTCTCTTACTTAAGTTATTATTTCAGATCCAACTTCATAACAAGTTTAACAAGCTGTTCGCAAAAATAAAAAAAGTTTAACAAGTTGAGCCTAACGAATCGGCTAGAGTAATCACTTGAAATCTTATTTTTTATTTCAAAGAAAAATAAGCTTAATCGGAGCATTTTTTTCGCTCAACAAACTTTTTTGTCTGGGCCTGCCAATATGTTTTATGCGGCCCACATATTCTTCTACACCTGGATTTGTGCCGTAATTCTTCAAGTTTTGAAAAACTGCCATTACTATTCACCTATTTGGCCATTACAACTCAAAGTAAACTAGAGTCCTATCATTCTCTACGTTAACAAAGACACTAGGCCCACTTGCAGTGCAATGTATATTCATATAGACAAAATTGCCCCTTTATCTTTGTCTCTTTCCACTCAATGACACATGGACCCTACAAGTCACATCATTCTTCCATCTCTAACCAACTCCTTAGGTCCCCTCCTCAGTCCTCTCCAATGGCGACGCTCCTTCACCCAAGACAGCCATGGTCCTACTCCTGCTAATGCTATGGCGAGGCAGCCTCCTTCGATGGCTATCATGGTGAGCCTGCTGTTGCGGCTCGCGTTTGCGAGCCTGGCCGCGCGGGAGCTCCGCCCAAACCTCTCCCGATATCGGAAGCCATGGTCCGTGGCCACTTGCGCCTCGCCGCTGGCGCCTTTGCCCGCCGCTCTACTCGCGCTCGCGAGCCCGGCCCCCAGCCAAGGCCATGCGGGAGCTCCGACCAAGCCTCTCCTCGACGGCGGCAACTGACCCGCAGCCGCTCGCGCGTCGCACCTCACTGTCGCTCCTGCTCGCGAGCCCGGACGCTAGCTGTAGCCGCTCGTGCTCGCAAGCCTGACCTCCTGCCATGGCTACGAGGGAGCTCCATGTTGGAGCTAGAACAGCGAGCGGTGGGCACGACGACGGCGAAGTCGTCGACGCGGTGATCGCGGCGAGAACGTGAACTGGCTAGAACGTAAAAACTCGCGAGAAGACAGAGATTGTCGCTGC
>Ga0182004_10004015_pt1 | contig 11801 bp, 15 predicted proteins | sample Sormic07211540_1_FD_120479 | JGI IMG/M metagenome (GOLD analysis project Ga0182004, IMG submission 120479) | Endophyte microbial communities from Sorghum bicolor roots, Mead, Nebraska, USA - 072115-40_1 MetaG | ecosystem: Host-associated > Plants > Roots > Unclassified | place: USA: Nebraska...
ACGCCTCGCCGGCGGCCCGGGCTGGCATGATGGAGAGCGGTTGAGTGGACCTCTGGAGTGAGTGATGACAGAAGAGAGAGAGCACAACCCAGCACCAGCGAGGAGAAGCCTCGCTTCTGCGAGGGCCGTGTGCTCTCTGCTCTCACTGTCATCGCCGACAGGCCACCCAACCATCATCTCCCAGTCTCGTGGTTTACGTTACGTGCGTGGCTGTTTCATGTGCAATACAATTCTTGTGGGTGCAGGTGGACCTGCGGCGGGCGAGGGATCAAGACAAGCAGTCAAGCTCCACGGGGCCAGTGAGGAGCGGCGCACGGCTCTACTCCCGTTGATCTCGAGTCCGTGGCGCGCGGCACGCCACGGCCGGCGGCGATCATCGCGACGAGCGCCGACTTGCGTCGGGACATGCCCTGCCATCCGCAAAGGGCTTCGTTGTCGTCGATCCGCTCGCCACTATGCGGGATGCGGCCGCGGAGCTAGTATGCCTACTGGGGCTACGGCAAGCGCCGCCGCGCCGGCGCCGCGACCTGGACTCAACCGTCACTAGGCCTCGTCTTCCGTGGATCGTCTTCGTTTTGCACGGGAAGAAGGCATGGCCAGGACTGCCTCGTCACCGGACACCAAATGTCCTGCGCTCGCAGTCCCAGGCCGGACGAACACTACACGTACATAAATTAACTTCTGCGGAAATATTGTGCAATTCTTCTACCGCAACATTCTCATGGGTCAGGGCATATTGTTGCTCGGTGTTCCACTGTCCCTTACCGCTAAAATTCGATCCGCGTTCCTTTTCCTTATAGAGTATCCAGCCACACGTTATTCAGTAACAAAGTTTTTGCATCCTTTGATCCAAATCGTTTTAACATTCCAAGACGTCATTTCTTTGCATAAAAAATAGTCAACAATTATCGATTTCATGTGTAGTACAAGTTAATTCATGGCATTACATAATGTACAGAAAAGTAGCTTAACAGCCATGATGCTCCTTTGAGCACAGTGCCCAGACAAGATCACTACTTTTGTCAACCAACAGGTTATCTCCTTGCACAGAGAATAGTGCGAGTGCGACGAAGAAAAAGCCTTCGTGAACTAATCGAATCGAAACTATGTACAACAACGATCGTTGCCGCAGTTGCCTAATGGTACAGGAATGTTGTTATACATATGTGAAACTAGTGAAACCAGCTTATACACATACTGCTGACAGAAGCCAAATGACAAATGCCTCACGAAAGACAGCAGCATACAACCAACAGTTTGCAGCTACCAGGAAACTCATCTGAACCCACGTTGTGGAATCTGGACAGGACAAGCTGCAAAGAACAAGAAAGTAAGCGTTTGCAGCTACCAGGATGAATTTAATTCACAATGATAGTGATGGATGGGGGATTACTTTCAGAGAGATTAGAGAAGCATTTTCGTGCAAAGATTTTTCTAGCATCCAAAACATAATTGGATAATAAGATGTTTTCCAAGTTTTCTCCCCTGCAAATCAGAGAAGAGACCGTGTCATTAGCAACCTCTCAAGGGAAAACCAAGTAATAAAATGAGAAATGGGCATGACTGAGAGGCCTTGAGTTTCTCTGCTGCATCTGATAATCACTATTAAAATTAGAAGAATCAAGTCATCAATTATCAATTATGCAAATAAACTCATCCTATGACCCCCACTTGCGCTGAGCTCAACACCAAGGATAGTACAAAGGAACCTCTGTTGTGGCTCCTGAGCTTTGCCATACCGCATCAGGCATCACATCAACATAACATATGTAAAGAACAGCAGCTATGTTATTAAGAGATTCTGGAATTGTAAGGTAGACACATACCGAGCCCATGAAGGAACCAATTTCCTTCTACGCCTTGATTCTTCTTTATGTTCAAAATCATCATCCTCATCATCAGAATCCTTATATGGAGTCATTATGTATGACTACAAAAGTTCAACAAACCACAGAGCAGAGAATTCGCAATTAGAACCTTTGAAGACACTGAAGTGAGATAACACTACCAAATGAAATCAAAGTAGCCCAATTGGAGAATCTCCATCATTTTCCCCATCCAAAATAATCTGCTGTCTTTGTATCCCAGCACTTCCTAAGACTTAAGATCTCGCAAGGTTCTTTCTAAGACAGAGCTAAGCGAAGACTAGAACATACCTCCTCAATACTGTTTGGGATATTTTCCTGACAATGAGATCCAAAAATTGCTGGCCTCTCATCGGTTATCACAACCATTTCATTGTTACTGTTAGTGGCCTTTCCTCCAAGACCTGTCATTTCATCAAATTTTACTGGGACTCTCACCGCTTCAGCCAAATTCTTCTGCAGCTCCTTATTATCCTGCAACGACTTAAATGCTTAGTAACAAATATAAATCATATTAAGGAGCACTTGGTAGACGTAAACAATATAGCTTCTACTCACATGAGCTTCTGGATGAGCTTCTTTCCCAGTGTTGGCATGCTTTCTTTCCATAGGTCGCTTCTGTTGTTTTCGAGCTTCTTCAATGCATTTCTTTTTTCTCTCCTTTTCCCTCCTTTCCTCCTCATCCCTCTGCCTCTTCCTTGTTGCCACATCGGCACCTCTTTTCTTCTTCTGTTCCTCTTCCTGTTTTTGCTTTAGTTCTTTCTCTTGCTTCAGTTTCTCACGCTCTAATTTTGCTGCTGCTTTGCGTATTTCTCGTTCATTTTGTTTCTTTTCTTCAAGACGTTTTGCAGCTTCAGCTGCCTCAAGTGCCTTCACTCTAACATCTTTTTTCACTACAAGACAGAAACCCCATTTGTAGAGGCCTTCTGTGAGCACAACTCAACAAATATTTCTAACTCAAGGATCAGTTGCGAAATAGATTTAGCATAAATTATTCATTTTAATACTCCCTCTATCCCAAAATATAGGGTGTATTATGTTTGGAGAAAGTCAACCATACTACACTTTGACCATTAATCTCTCATAGAGTATATTACCAATTGATACAAAATCAATATCGGTATTAATGATATTCCAAGTAGGAACCTTGTGGTTCAACTCTAAACATGTGCAAATTTTGAGTAATTATTGGTCAAAACATGTGAAGATCGATTCCTCCAATTGCTAATATGCCCTGTATCTTGGGAATTGGGATAGAGGGAATATGAAATAGTGGAAGTAACAAATGAGACATACCGCATACTGTTGGTTGCACCTTTGGCTTCACAAGAGGTATAAAAGATGCCACATTAGCAACAATATTGCTAGGCTTAGAGCGCTTGCCAGGATTTGCTTCACTCTGTCTTGTTTCTCTCTTGCTTAATCTGTTATGGAGGGAATGAGACATTTTCCCTCCTTTTTTTAATAAAGACGCACAACTTTCTTTAGGCTTCTTGTTATCACCATCATTCCTAAGATCTGGATGATGATTGAGTTCGCTGCTGCAAGTTTCTACAGTCATGTCTGTGTCACCTGTATCCACAATCATACCTATCGAATAAGAGGTAGAATTCCCAATGCCTTGACATAGTCCAGTGATATCCTGAAGAGCTTCTCTTCCAGATTGCCCCTGGTTGCCTACAGATCCACGTAATATCTCTCGGTAATCATTTTCTTCTGCAATGTCACTGTCTTCATCAATTCGGAAGCACAAAAGCTCAGGAATTGAACCCATATGCTGTGAAACAGATCCATTTTTTTCTGAAAGTTTCCCCTGACAATACTTTTCAACAGAAGGGGTCAATGGAGTTTCACCATTATCCTGTTTGTTTGCAGCATTTGAGGAACATGAGGCTACAACATCAGAAGTAATGAAAGAAGCCTTATGTCCCAATCCACTTGAACCAAAAATATCTGTTATTCTGCCATCAATACTTTCACTGTGTTGTCTTCCATCATCATTAAACAAACAGTTTGCAGCTTTCCCTGACATAGTTGCCAATAGCTGATGCATGCCACTTACTGTGCTCATCTTATATTTATTAGAGGTATTAGAATTAAATGTACCAAATTGTCTGGAATCATGAATGCTCCCAAACTTACTTTCTTCAGTACTTGAGCTATCCAATGGAAGAGAAAAATCAAAGCTCTCAAATTGTGGCATTGCATCATTAAATTCCACAGAGTCATCATCCTTTTGCCTTGGGGTAGTATCATCAGATAGCAAACATCCTGATAGATATTCACTTACAAATTTCCTATCAACTTCCACGTCAGAGGCATAACTTAATTTCTCATGAAACAATGCAACTGGAGCAAATTCCTGTTTACCATGTTGATCCAATGCATAACTCGGGAATATATTTGTTGAATCAGTGCTGCAATAATTTGCTGGATTCAATGTCACACTCTGAGACAATGTTTCATCCACCTGAGGAGCCCTCCGCGGATGTTCCACATCGGAATTAGCAACACTTAAGCCCTCACCTTGTAAGTAAGTATTTTCCTGCCAACAAAAGAAGAAAAGTTGTCGATGCTCTGGAATTTACTAACACAAAAAGAAACAAAAAGCTTGGTTTCAGAATGAACATTGAAAACACTGCAGCAGTGGCAACAACAACACAGCCTTTTTGTGCCAACTGCCAAGCAAGTTGTGGTAGGCAGGCTAGAGCTGAAAGCCAACATGAGCCACCACCAAAAAAATAAAAAGGCAAAAGGACTATATGTACTTCGGGTGATCTAAAGACAGCTTGCTGTTCCGGTACATTGATAGCTGATTTCAACATGCTCCTATCCAAGAATGAACATTGCAAACTCTGCCACCTAAAAATGCTAACAAATGAAATTCACCTACCAACAAGTCTAACAATATATTTAAAAAACAGATACTGAACCAATTTGCACTTAGATAAACTGAAACCATCCAACTCCATGAAGCACTTGAAAAAAGAATCCGAGGAATAATCTTTTAAATTAGCATTTTCACAATTTCAGAATGGAGAAGAACTGAAACACTTGATGAAAACACATACCTCTTGACTGCAGAGTTCCATGGAGCTGCTAGCCAATGGAGAACTTGCAGCAACATCAAAAATATTTTGTACTTGACAGTTTTGGAGGTCCATTTCTTCAACTACATTCCTGCTGCTGATACCACTATTAAAATTAGGTGATAAATCCTTTGCACTAGAAGAGTTACAGAGAGCAACCTCGGATAGGCTGAATTTATCTCTTAGCTTGGGAGAACATTTCTCATTTTGTTGAACATCACTTGCAACTGAAATACTGTGGTTCATTACATCATTCTTTATCTCAGACTTGAGAAGCACGAAGTCATCAAATCCTGATCTTCTTAGGAAGGAATGACCAGAAGGTTGTGTTTCCATTGAGATTTCTTCTGCAGTTACCACATGGGTGCCAATACCATCTTGGTGATTTGGAGATAATGGATTTGTGTCTTGAGAATTGGGAAGCACAGTGTCTTGGCACTTTATTCGTTTTCTTTTGGATGACATACCCTCATTAATCTGGACACCATCTGCAGCTGACTTCTTCTGAGCATGTCCTCTATCCTCCTGGCGCTTGTTCTTGTCACATGATTCTGACTTACATGGAGACTTCATTTTCTCAATGTTTTCGGCTGTGCATGAATCAGTAATTACTTGCACATCATCCTTAGCATGAGGAGTCTCTTGTTCTTTTCCTGAAAGATTGCAAGTTATATAAGAACATATCATACTGACATTCGCTAAGAAGAAAGGAAACAGATAATGATCTACAAGGAGCAGTCACAATACCTTGTCGCAGTTTTCCATTGTTTTTTCCTGATGAAGCGACAACATTCCTCTCTGTTACTTGCATATTTCTGGTTCCAGATGAACTAATCAGGCTAAATTTTGGAACCACAGATTCGCTCTTTCTGTTATCAGCAGAACCACCATAGGCTTTGCTGACATGAGCATCATCACCCAATTTTCCTGAAGAGCGATTGACTGAGTCGAATACTTGGTCTGCTTTGAGCATCTCATTTTGCATGCCCAGAGGAGGATGGCCCAAGGGAGTTCCCACATCGGAAATACTTCCTTTAAATTCCAAAGATGGTCTGACCAATAAATACTGTTCCCGAGATAACTCACTATCTGCAGATTTAGAGGCATCCACAGCAGCAACAGCACCACTGGAATGTTTGTTGTTACTTTGTGCTCCATAAGACAAGTGCGTTGATTGACAAGCATCAGTGGAAATAAAATTATGAGGTGGAAGCAGCTCTAGGCTTACAGCAGATCTGCCTTTGGAGCATCGGCTATTTGTGTCATTTTTTTGCAAATTTGAAAGGTGATTACACCCATCCACCCCTAACAAACTGCTCAGTGATGTTCCTGGTGATGTATGAGCCGCAAACCTTGCATCAGCTAGTTGGGTAGGTAGCTGCAGAGGTCCACTGCATGGAGGTGAGACATGAGATTTCGGTTTGTCAGTATCCACAATAGCCTGCAGTGTATCATTATCAGGCAGTGAGTTGACCACAGAACAATTGGTTCCATTACTCTTCGATGTATCTATTTCAAGCGGTTGGCTGACCTTAGGGTATGCTTTTCCCAAAGAATTGGTTTCAGGAATATGTTCTGTATTCTTATGAAGTAATGGTTCACCCATAGAATTCAGTGCATCAGCAGAAAACGTCAGAGATGGTTTCTTATTTGGAGAAGGCATACTAGTAAGATCATGATGGCCGCATTCTGAAGTATAGTTGTGGTGCTGCTCCACTGATGCACTGTCATGGTTCAAATGCCCTGACCTAACATGATTAAGCAACAACCTTCCCATAGAATGAGGCCCCTGAGAGCTGGTAGATGGGTCTTCACTTGACGGATTTGTAAAAGCAAGATCAAGCCTTTCTAGACCAGATTCCTGTTGCTGACATGTTTGTTCACTGGAAGGATTCATACAAACTGATTCAGCAACATCAAATTGAAGAATTTTTGGCTCAACCAGTAAGTGAGTTTCAGGAATTCGATGGCACACACTATCTGCAGTGATTGGCTTAGAGAAATCTGGAAGTAGCACATCCAGTGAATCTCTAATAGCACAGTTGTTACTGACCCCGACATTGCTACCAGAACAGATAATCTTGTTCTCTACAATCAGCGGTGGGAAACTATCTAACTTAACTCCTTGGTCTTCAGGATTGTTGTCGCACTTCAAGAAGTCAGTTGCCTTCCCTTGAATGGCACAAAAACCACCACCCTGACCTGAACCTGATGTTGTTTCAGCACGGTTTGGGACATCATCACATGGCACAGAAGATGATGATGCAGCAGCTCTGCTTGACCCGACAGTCTTAAGGTTAGACTTATGCATCCCATCTTGCACATCATCACAGCTTCCACTCTTTGCAGCTCGATCTCCTCCATGTAGGCGATCTTCAATATGCTTTTGCCTTGACCTGGAACGCTGAATCCTTGAAAACAATTTGGGTGCAGTGCAAAACTCAGTAAGCTGCTGGGTAAGCAAAGCCTGCTCTTGCTGCTGCTCTTCATGTTGGTTAGTAGTACCAAGAGCAGTGCAATTAGTGTCTGGGTAGGCATCATGTACATTTTGATCCCCTGACTGTGTGGACAAAGTGTTAGGAACAGCTAGAGGCAGAAAGACGGTCCTGTCGATGGCTGGTGTTGTAATCTGTCTTCCAGTCAGAACAATTGGTTTGCCATTCAGATCTACACATAAATGGAGTACTTCAATATATATGAATAAAATGCGAGATAGTAACAGTGCACAAATGGATAACACGAAACAACATTCACAGCATAAAAGCTAAATATAATGTAGGAACATTCAGTGGATGGTTGAGGCGCAACACTTAGGTATTTCAATGTTACAAATGTTTATAAGTAATACTGCAGACCAAAAAAAAAGAACAGAGTCCAATTTTTTTTTCATTTGTTAGCTGAAAATCGTATTACTTGTGGAACCATTGAAATTACAATATAGTAGCAACAACAAACCATATCATGTATATTTAGTTACGCTAATGTTCAGTTGTAGTCGTCATACCAAAAGGCAAAACCCTAGGTTTCTAAATCTAAGTAACATCATCCTCATCCACAACACTTCTTTGATGAAATTACTTCTGTCATGACCATCTTAACACAAACCCGAGGGAAAGTATAGCCATTTTATTACTAGCCAGCGAATTTTAAGCCTATGGCCTCCTTGCTACTGAAAACGAACACCCTACACAGACAACTCACCTCAAGTATCTCGCATTTAACAATCATGGAGGAGCTAACCAAATCAATCCTCCACAAACTGTTATCATTAGAACCAAATTCTAGTTAGCTACAACCTGCTATAGGGCAACCTAAGCTCAAATCACCACTACCAACCAACCCTACCAGTGGAGCTACGCGAGCCCTGGTCCGAATCGAGATCAGCCCCGATCGGGCACCACAATCCACACCGCCCCCGCTCAGGAACACGCCCGAATCACCAGCGCGGAGACGGAAGAGCAAGGGAGGAGTTGGGACGCACCTTGGGGCAGGGCGGAGGAAGGGAGGAGCCATTCCGGGGGCTGGTGACCGGCGGCGAGGAGGTTGCAGGCGAGGATCCTGGAGTAGGAGTCGACGTGGTGCTGCGCCTGCGCGGCCACCCGGTCCTTGCTCTTGAAGGCCTGCATGAACAGGTGCTCCATGGCTGACCGGCTCGGGTTCGGCACGGCTCTCGCGGAGGTCGCTGCGGGGCCTAGGGTTTGGGCATGGAGGTGGAAGAGGACCGGGCAACGGCTAGCGAGCGGGTGTGGAGACGGCGGCGAAAGGCTCGAAAATTTTGAATCGGGCAGGAGGGCCGCCGAGGCTAAGGTGGGGAATGGGAAGACGAGATCTGTGGCCTTGTGGCCTGTGAGGGACGGTGAGGAGGAGCGGCGATTACCGCTTCGGGAGTCAGTGGCCCGACGGCCTGGATGGCTGGATCTGTCTCGCTCTGTCGCGGGGCGCGCGTTGGGAATGCCTGGTGGGTCCGTCGGTGGGTCCCACATGCCAGTCTAAAGTTGACTGACACGTTACGGACGGCTTTGTTTATTAAAAAAATTTTGTAAAATTTTTTCAAATTCCACGTCACATCGAATCTAGAGACGTATACATGAAGTATTAAATACAGACGAAAATGAAAACTAATTACACAGTTTGGTCGAAATTAACGAAACGAATCTTTTGACCCTAGTTAATCTATGATTGAACAATATTTGTCAAATACAAACGAAAGTGCTACAGTGTCGACTTCTTAGGCCTTGTTTAGTTCACCCCGAAATCCAAAAAGGTTTTAAGATTCTTCGTCACATCGAATCTTACGGCATATGCATAAAGCATTAAATATAGACGAAAACAAAAACTAATTACACAGTTTGTCTGTAAATCGCGAGACGAATCTTTTGATCTTAGTTAGTTCATGATTGGATAATATTTGTTAAATAAAAACGAAAGTGCTACAGTAGCGAAATTCGAAATTTTTTTAAACTAAGGCCTTGTTTACTTTCAAAAATTTTTACAAAATAGAAATATTAGCACTTTCGTTTGTATTTGACAAATATTATCCAATTATAGACTAACTAGACTCAAAAGATTTGTCTCGTCAATTCCGACTAAACTGTGCAATTAGTTTTAATTTTCATCTATATTTAATACTCCATACATACGTTTAAGATTCGATGTTACAGAGAATCTGAAAAATTTTGTAAAATTTTTTCAGGAACTAAACAAGGCCTAAAGAACGGCAACTTTCCGTTTGTTTCCCAATCCGGCGACCCCGCTAGGTGCTAGAAGACGATAGCCCACCCGGCCCCACCACCACCGACTCGTCTCGGGACTTCGGGAGGAGTGTGGAGACTCCAGAGCACGCCATTGGCGTCCTGCTCGCGGCTCGCCATGGAACACGCCGGGGTCGCGGAGCGCCTTCACGGCAAGACGGTCCTCATCACGGGCGCCACCGGATTCATAGCGAAACGTAACGGCAACGCCTTGAATTTGAATCTTTACTAGTTTGCTGTTGGGTTTGAATGGATTCTGCGACTGAAGTTTCATGCTTCGTTGGGTTATGAGCTGCAGTTCTTGTAGAGAAGATCCTGCGGCTGCAGCCGCGGGTGAAGCGGCTGTACCTCCTCGTGCGCGCCCGTGACCAGGATTCAGCAACGGAGCGAGTCCGCTCAGAGGTCGTCCTCTTCTCTTCGTTGCTCTGCTGTGTTCATATCTCAACCACACCGTCTTAGGGACTTTATCGTATTGTGGTTAAGTTGTGTGATTTAGTTAAGTTTTAATCCAGTTCATGTTTTTTCCTTGGTCCTGTTACCTGTCATGTCAGATTATGCAGCTTCAGATATTTCTCTCTTTGCGAGAGAAGTACCAAAACCATTTCACTTCATGGTTCTGGGACAAGATCTTCCCCGTGGCAGGAGATATCTCATTGAACAATTTGGGTATAGGGAATGTTCATCTTGCTGAAGATATAGTGAAAGAAACAAATATCATCATCCACATGGCTGCTGCAGTTAACTTCAGAGAAAGGTAGGTACAGCAGGCTACTCTCACAGATGTGTTCATGTTGCTGGCACTAATCATAACTCGTAAGTGCAGATATGATACAGCTTTGTTGATAAACACAATGGGCATGAAGCATCTTCTGGACGTTGCGTTGAGATGTGTAAAGCTAGAGCTCGTTCTTCTTGTGTCAACTGGTGAGACCTGAAAATTCTGCATCAGTTTGCTTCCATCCAACAAAAGAGATTTCTTGTTAATCGTGAGAGTTGTTATAAAATTTCAGCTTAGGTTAACTCGAAGAAATCAGGAGTCGTGCTGGAGAAGCCACTTGAACAGTACAGGAGCTATGATGGCCAATCAGAATTAGATATTTCAGAAGAAATAGCATTTGCAGAGGCGAAGCTGGAAGAGCTAGTTTGCAGCAGTGCTTCAGAAGACGCTATAAGACACACCATGAAGAAGATTGGGACAGAAAGGTCTCACCTCTATATTTTGAATTTTTTATTCATCACATGCACAACTCAATCTAAATAGTTTCACTTTCATACATGATGCACCATCCAGAATGATGTCTCAAAATCTCTGTGTGGTGGCTAAACAGGGCTCGGAAGTTTGGATGGATGAACACCTATGTTTTTACAAAGGCGATGGCTGAGATGCTGGCATATGAACACAGATCACGGCTCCCAATTTTCATCATCCGCCCAACTTCCACAACAAGCACGTTGATGGAGCCTTTTCCTGGATGGATAGAAGGAATCAAGTCAGTTTCTCAGCATCCCGAACCATATGTTCTCACTTGATTGCTTCAAGAACGTCCATTCTGTCATCATAGGCAACTCACTTTCAAAGTGTGAAACGGATGCAGAACAATTGACGTATGGGTTACTAATTATGGTAAGGGGCATCTAAAGTTTCTTCCTGGAGATGTCACAACCATCATGGACATTGTACGATAAACTCTTCCTGTATTGAGCTTAAAGAATTGAGTTGTAGAGGAAACTAGGTTATCATAGATTCTACACTAGTTTAAATCATGACAGCTGATTATTTTATATGTATGCCTTACAGGTACCTGCAGACATTGTGGTCAATGCGATGCTTTGTATCATCAGTTGCCACCCTCAAGGACCATTGGACTTGATTTACCATATTGGTTCTTCCATGCGCAACCCACTCAAGATTGGAGATCTGCTGCATGCAATGTTCAGATACTTCTTGGAGAAACCATTTGTCGGTGCAGAGGGAGAGGTAATCAAGGTGAAGCAGCTGGTTGTGCCAGCAACAATGGACAGCTTCTATGAGCACATGGACATACACTACAAGATGCCTTTGGAGGTTGGTTTTTAATTAAGTATAACTTCAGCAT
>Ga0182004_10004016_pt1 | contig 11801 bp, 12 predicted proteins | sample Sormic07211540_1_FD_120479 | JGI IMG/M metagenome (GOLD analysis project Ga0182004, IMG submission 120479) | Endophyte microbial communities from Sorghum bicolor roots, Mead, Nebraska, USA - 072115-40_1 MetaG | ecosystem: Host-associated > Plants > Roots > Unclassified | place: USA: Nebraska...
CCAATTAACTAAATAAATATAAATATTTAAATCCTTAAGCTGTCAATGTAATTTGAATATGAATAAATTATCATTATTGCATAAATGAGTAGATGGTTTAGCTAATCAAACTGTAAACTAAAATCTTGATCCGTTTGTCATCTGATCTAATCAAATCTAAATATTTCTCCAAGTTATCCGTATATACCGGTGCAAATCTCCATGTTATTACCAGTACAAATCTCAACAAGAGCTAACATGTGGAAATCGATAGAGATCTCAGTCATACTTCGTACTCATCAATAGATAGACCAATTATTGATAGAATAATGAATAAAACCTTATCGACTTTAACAAAATATTAAAAACGATATTTTTGCGGATCCTAAAAAAATCACGGTACTTGATATCTAACTCAATCAACACATGAATAATATGAAAACTAAAGGTATGATATATTGATAAATAAATATTTTTGTTCCTTGCAATAAAGAAAGAATACATCAAAGAAAGAACTAATAAGACATTATTATATTACTGTTAATATTTACTTCTATTATGATGGTCGTGATATATAAAGTTAACTTTTAAATTTTATAGAAATATTAAAAAGTAAATACATATAACATTGTGGTCCTTTTTTCTATTAACGAGGCCATTTGTTTGGGACTGGTGTAGCAAACACTCACAAACATCAAAAGTAGCACCTACATCTATACGAATTTAAGCTAATGCAACCTTTGTAGGAGTGCAGCAAACTGAAGCAAATAAAGGCACTCACAATGCAAGACTCTATCATATAGTTAAAGACAATTAATTACATATTATTTATGGTATTTTGCTGATGTGGTAGCATATTTATTGAAGAAAGAGGTAGAAAAAATAAGATTCCAAGTCTTATTTAGACTCTAAGTCTACATTGTTCGAGGTAATAAAAAAACTTTAGACTCTATGATAGAGTCTGCATTGTGAGTGCTCTAAGTGGAACATTTAATAGCTTTTTTTATCTTCTGTAGCAACGCACGGGCACGCTACCTAGTAACTAAAAAACGTGAAGCGAAGCTGGAAAACGTGAAGCAGAGTAGTCCCAAACACTTCTTAATTTTGACAAGTGGTTGGGTAAAAGTTAGTAGACAACCAATCATGCTTAGTCCACGGTGAGTCCAAGACTACGGCCAGCATTCACACCACTCGCGCTAACCACGCGAACCACGAGCTGAGCGAGTGCGATAAGAGGGAGAGGCTGATATCGGGGGGCAATAAAAAGAAATAGAGAAAATCTTCATCCGCATCGATTCCGTTGAGCCTCTCTTCTGATCTAAGCGCTCGCCGCCGCCGGAGCTCGCACGCGATGGGCGCGGTAGGGTTTCGGCGGCTGCTACTTCTGCCGCTGGCGCTGCTCGCGTCGGCGGCGGCGGTGGAGGCGCGCTTCGTGGTGGAGAAGAACAGCCTGATGGTGACGTCGCCGACTTCGCTGCGGGGACAGCGCGACAGCGCTATAGGAAACTTCGGAATCCCACAGTACGGCGGGAGCATGGCGGGCGCCGTCGTGTACCCTAAGGACAACGCCAACGCTTGCGACGATTTCGACGGCAGGCACCCTTTCCGTGCTAAGCCTGGCGCGATGCCCACTTTCCTCCTCGTTGACCGCGGGGGTAAGTGCCCCCGATCTCTCCATCTCTGTCTTTGCACGGCTGATGCCCTTTGCTGCAAACTAATTGGTTAATTATTATTGGATGGTTTTGTCGGTTGTAGCATACTACAAAAAGGTGGTGCTAGCTTAGCATGTTCAAAGTTGTCTGGCGAGGAAGTTAACACCACTATAAATTGTAGCAATGCATTAGGTTTTTTATTGCCTACATTTCATTATTAAGAAAATACTAGTTGAGTGCCCGTGCGTCGCAACGGTACAATATTTAGTTCATGCTATATGAATTATTTGGATCAAAAACATTTCATTCAAATTTGTGGTGATTCTTTCACTAATTCCTTCCTCAGAAGTATCTTTATCTTTTAACATCAAACAAATCAATTTGTTCGTATAAAGACATTGAATTTAGAGTATGTATAACTTTGTTATCAAATACAAAGATACTCCAGTACCACTATACATGTAAATTGAGAAGGTTTTACATGTAAACTTGGTTATGGTAACCATGTACAAAGATAATATGATGTGATCAAGTAACAAGGTACTAAATAAATAGCACTCTGCAATTACTTTGTCATGTTCAGATTGTTCACATTGGGCCCGTCAGTGAGTTGGCTTGTGGACGCCGAAGAGGGTTCCTTTCAGGTCGCCGTTCAGGAGCTTCATTGGATAAGACTTGGAATTCAGCATCTTTGTGAGCTGTGTCACAACCATCAACACAACACCCCAGCTCTGTGTTAAGAGCAAAACAAATAATAGCAAGAAAGCACATGACACATGTTTGTTGATGGCTTGCATCACCCATTTGTTGTTGGTTAATGCTTATGCTATCCAAACTGACACGTCAGATGACTTGACTTACAATGTAGAAACTGGATCTTGTTAGAAGACCCGTCCCTGCTGCCTAATGCCATGCTAATTTCACCTCGATGCAAACTTTGAGCAACCTGTAATGTTTGCATTTAAGTAAACTTTAGCACCACAACGCATTCATCCTTGATCAGAAAAGGCTATAGGCAGAGAGAGGTACAACTCTAGAAGAACACATGATAATGGAGCCAATCGAAATCAGAGATATCAAAATAGGGGATCACCATGAAGGGTGCTGAAAAGGCCTCTGACATTGAACTCTAGAGACCATTTGTACATGGCATATGTGCATGGTCATCCATATAAACGAAGAAGGTTACCCCTGCACATACTTGTCCAAAAGTGCAGGTTCATTCCTTGCTGATAGCAGAAGCTGCAAAGCTAGTTTATGCATGTACATTTTTGCAAGATAATTCCATAGTTCCCCATGTGTTCAGCCAAAAAATTCTCTGAAAATTTGTGTTACAGTTTGAGAAATGAGATTGCAAAAGGAAAATATGGCCTTAAGAATAGGTTGCAGGTCCATTTTACATTTAAAATTGTTTGCTTGTTCATCTGTGTATCATTCTGCCTGAAACAAAAAAGTATGTAAAAGCCATGTGAACAAAAAATATAATGGAGAAATTCACCAAAACTTTAAAATGAAGTGAACAATAACAGCAGCTAGCATGGTGATGCTGAGTGTGACTATGCGGTTGCTTTCAGAGATAAATTAGAGATATTTTATGACTCAATAAACCCGGATATCTAGTGGCATACAAAATTTCAAATATCAGATTGCAAATCCAAATATTTTTCAGTTTCATCATTTCTCCCGTTCATGAGCCCATGAGAAATTGGTTCTGAGTGCCAACATGGTTCACTGTATTTTTACCTCAAACATTTGAATCAGTGCATTCTACATGAAACTTTGAAGCCTGAACTTGCACGTTGCTTCGAACTCTTAAACTCTGAACCCATTGCTTAGAACTCTAAAACCTGAACTCTTAACCTAAACTATCTCCCTGCACATGACTACTGTTCATGGGCCAACGATGGGAGCATCTCTGAATTCAGATTCATGATTTGCAGCAAGATCCAAAAGAAGAAAATACAATGCTTTGATAGAAACACAAATTTTGTCTTTCTTCTACACTACAATGATTTGTTGTTAAAGAATATTGCGAGCACTGGTCATACAAATACAGATATATAAACATACTATTGCACTTGACTTCTTGTAAACTCCAATGTTGTTCATGTCAACAAAAAAAAATGCAGTCCAACAATAAATAATATGATGGACTGGTTTCCTTAATACGTACCTATTGTTGTTATCGTCAGCATAAGAGAGGACATCTAGAATTGGAAGGCTGTAAGTGTTGGAATAACGGATTGACTATTGGGCCAACCCTAGAAGGGTGGCTGTATAACAGTCATACATGGGCCTCATGGGCCTAATACACAGGGCCTCATGGGCCTAATACACACATACTCCAACACCCCCCATAGTCTGAACTACCGGTGCAGCGGAGTTACAGATTGGACACGAAAAGAAGCACACACACGAGCCCCCCACAGACGCAACTAGCCACCGGTGATGTTGAGATTGGAGCGAAACTCGGTGAAGGTCGAGGACGGGAGGCCCTTGGTGAAGATGTCGGCGAACTGGGAGGTGGTCGGGACGTGGAGGACCCGAACATCGCCGATGGCGACTTGATCACGGACAAAGTGTATATCGATCTCCATATGTTTGGTCTGCTGGTGCTGCATAGGGTTGGTGGAGAGGTACACCGCACTGACGTTGTCGCAGTAAACCAGCGTGCTCCGGGAGAGAGGACTACGGAGCTCGGCGAGGAGCCACATCCTCCGGATCGACCGGACCCAGCGTGTCTCACACCGCGGTCATCTAGCACAATCCGGCCGATCCACTCGTGGCGCAGCTTCACTACTAGGCCGGGGGTGTCCAAAACATCCGGCTCCTGGTCCCGACCATCCTCAAGCCCGAGTCGCCTTCCTACGCCTGCTGGTGGGACCTGGTCCTCCTCACCCTCCGCCGCTACACCCTCGACGACCACGTCCTTCTCGACCGCTTTGATACTAAGAGCATCCCCAACCGTTTTGCATAATTGGTTTGGCAAATGAGGGAGTTTGCCGAGTCTCAAAAAAATATGGCAAAGGTGAAAAGAGGCAATCTCCAATGGTTTGGCATTAATCACTTCGCGCCAATTTTCCAATGCCAAGTGTGAACAGGTTTGGCATATATGCTAATCCTTCCTCTCTTTTTGCTAAGTTAACAAAATTGCAAAGTCTAAATGCCAAACCGTTGGATAAGTGTTTTTAAGACTTTTTTGCAAATACATGAATGCAAAGTTTATTTGCAAAAAGGTTGGGGATGCTCTAACCCATGTTGAAATAACTGAATTGATTATTGGGCCAACCCTAGAAGGGTGGCTATATAGCAGTCATACATGGGCCTCATGGGCCTAATACACAGGGCCTCATGGGCCTAATACACACATACTCCAACAGAAAGAAATAATAAACAGTACCCAAATGCAATTGCTCCTCCTTGCAGAAATAGAATTTCCCCTGCCTAAGTTTTTGTTCGTGTCCACTTGTCTAATTCTTTGTAATGCGGAATTAAAGGGGATTTCAACAAAAAACTCCCATTCATTGTAAAAAAAAAAAACAAAAGCAAACTCCCATTCAGTACTACATAAGCTTCCCTCTCCTCTAAGCTATCATATGCAACCATCTGTGGTTCAAAATCAACAGGTACCTTAATTCTACTGGTTTATAGTCAAATCACACCAAGCATGCATTTAAGTTTCCAATCATGTGCACACTCTAGAATTCAAAGAGATACATATGCAATGTAATAAGGAGCACGTCATGTAATTCATCCAAATGATAACTCACGACTCAGAACAACCTCTCACCTGGGTAGTGTGTGCACGGACAGGTGGGTTTCGAACAGACCATGCTGATCGTCATGGAAGTGCAGGTGCTGCAGTGACTGTAACGGAGTGGCAGGCTGAAACAGCAGCTCTAGGGTGAGGGCTTCCAAGGATGCCTCCTAAGTCCTATTTGGCACCAGCACCACGAGTGAACTGCTCCTTGCTGCAATGGAAGCAACAACAAACACCAATCATACATGCTGAATAGATCATATGTTTTTTTAATAAAACAATAGCAACATAATTGTCAGGTACTACATCGTGTTTAAGAGAGGATGAAGGCAACCAGAGATGCTCCCTTGACCACGTGCACAAGATTCTTTATTTGCTATTCTATAAGACAAGTGATATAAAATTGGCATGTGTAGGCATTTCATCAAATGCAAAGAAGACATAGGACCTTGGTCATGGATGAACAAATAATTAAACAATTTATGTATTGACAAATCATAATATGTAGAAAACATGGTCTGCTTCTATGGACAAATAATTAAACTGTGGACACTATTGAGATGCCAGAACTAATTCATACATAGTTTAGCTGGAGGTATGGGTACAAATCATTATGTCAATCATAACCAGAAATATACGTTAACTACTTTCTTTTACAGACAGTATGCAAATTGTAATAAAGACAATATAAAGCATTAAATGGCATGCCTTCATCACCAATATGCGGAGAGCCTTCCATCGACCACTGGTAGATTTGTAGATTTCACAACTTCAAATCACAATTATCCTATGCCGGCATGCATCCACAGGACCTTCATAGAAGTGTTTCAACGATGTGTTTCAAACAAATCGGAGAGCCCTTCCATTAACACTCCTGGTCTCCGAACAGATTCCGAGAGGATCAGAACTAATGTATTTCACAAGAACATATATTAAACAAATAAAGGCTTGGAATGAAAGTACACACTAACTCGATTCATCAATAGTCGCATAGGCTAAGACTGGCAATAGGAATCAGTGACACAATTCAACGAATAGGTGGTGGGCATAGTATATGAGACTTCATTGGAACAGAGCACCCAACCTTACAAGGTGAGCGGGAGGTTGTGGAAGCCAACAACGTACGTTTGCACTCGTCAAGCTGGTCCATCTTCTCCAGCGCGGTCAGCTCCCTGTCCTCGTCAGCATCCGCCTTGCTGCTTCGGGTCACCAAGGACATGAGCGTCGCCCTCGCTGCCAGTTTCTTGGAGGAAGCAGACGCGGCGGCGGCGGACAAGACGGCCTTGCTGGCAAAGAATGCGGACGGCGGACGCCGACGCCACGATGGCCAGGGCCTCGGCGAGCAACTCGGACAGCTCGACCTTGGCGGCGGTGGCCACGCGGAGGATGCGAGCGGGCGAGGTACGGTCCTTCTCAGCGTGGCGCTGGGTGCGGACTGCAGACGTAGGTGGGTGGCGTTGGCGACGGAGGGGGCGCTTGTCGGCGTGGCAACTGGCAAGGCTGAGCGCCTCTGCTGTGGCGAGGAGCCATGACCGCACATGCCTTGGCGGAACGGGCTCGCTGTGCGATGGGGCAGAGCAGTGGAGGCGGTTGGGGGTGGGGTGTGGCTGTGTGCCTGTGCAGCGGTGCGTGGAGAAGATTGTTGGGGATCGTGAGCGTCCGACGGTTTTGCGGGCTCCGCGTGGGGAGGTAGGGCGGGGCGATTAGGAGCGGGGTGATTACGGGAGGGGGGATTAATTTAGCGTTGAGATGACTTCCGGGTCTTTTTAGTTGTAGAGAAATTGGTGAATCCATACATTGGATGCTGAATACGGGCTCCTGTAGGCATACATGACAAAATTGGTGGTTTCAGATAATTGGGCCTGTTCATCGAGATGCTTATGCTGCTACTGAATAGGCTTACAGAATGGTGATGCAAGAGATTTTGTTGTAGTACTACTAAGCAGTGAGCACGAGTGAAGAGTGCTGCAGAACATTTTGATGAATTGGTCTTCTAATGCTGCATTGATTGCTTTACATTGCCATCTGACCTTAGCTGTGCATTGAGTTAATCGAGAAAAATATCTTACTAGGAAATTCTAGATTCTCTGGCTTATTTTTGCATTAGTTTCTCTTTGTGCCGAAAATTTGACTCTGATCTCACATCACTTTCTGCTATACTAGAAGAATACCCATTGCTGTGAAACTTACTTAGGGATAAATTTATTGTATATATAGCATTACTATATGGTACCATGGCTACACTGTGTGTATACCACATAGCTTGGTTTGCATGCTATTTTATTGCATCTGATCTGGTAAAAATCAGGAAGCTAATAGAAGAAAAAAGTTAATACAATATTAAATCACGTTTTAGAACGATAGGATGATAAAACAAATAACATATGTAGATGACTTATATGTTGATAGATTAAAAGATTAAAAGTATTGCATGTTAATTTCTGATTCTCATTAACTTAGGCTAACCTTAGAAGGGTAGCAATATAGTAACATACATGGGTCTAGCCTCATGGGCCTAATGTACTCATACTCTAACACCCCCCGCAGTCTAAACTACCGGCGCAGCGGAGTTTACAGACTGGACACGAAAAGAAGTACAACACACGAGCCCCCCACAGGCGCAACCAGCCACTGGTGATGTTAAGGCTGGAACGAAACGCGAAGGTTGAGGACGGGAGACCCTTGGTGAAGATGTCGGCGAACTGGGAGGTGGTTGAGACATGGAGGACTCGAACATCACCGATGGTGACCCGATCACGGACGAAGTGTAGATTGATCTACACATGCTTGGTCCTCTGGTGCTGTACCGGGTTGGTGGAGAGGTACACTGCACTGACGTTGTCGCAGTAGATCAGCGTGCTCCGTGAGAGAGGGCTGTGGAGCTCGGCAAGGAGCTGCTGGAGCCAGGAAGCCTTAGCCATGCCGTTAGCCACAGCACGGTACTCTGCCTCGACACTAGAGCGGGAGACGACCGGTTGGCGCTTGGACGACCAGGACACTAGGTTGCCACCCAGAAAGACGGCGTAGCCGGAGGTGGAGCGCCGAGTGTCCGGACACCCGGCCCAGTCGGTGTTAGTGTAGACGACGAGCTCGGTGGAGGAAGACCGCTGAAGAAGCAACCTGTAGTTGACGGTGCCGCGGAGGTAGCAGAGGAGTCGCTTGAGAGCAGTTTGGTGGGGCTCTCGGGGATCATGCATGTGAAGACATATCTGCTGCACGGCGTAGGTGATGTCAGGCCTGGTGAAGGTGAGGTACTGAAGTGCACCAACAAGACTCCGGTATGCAGTGGGGTCTGTCACAGGATGACCCTCGGCCTCAGACAACTTGCCGTGTGTGTCGACTGGAGTGGAATAGGGCTTGCAGTTAGTCATCCCCGCTTTGTCTAGGATATCAAGAGTGTACTACCGCTGGTGAAGAAATAGCCCAGAGGCACGAGGCTCAACTGTGACCCCGAGGAAGTGATGAAGTACACGAAGATCCTTCATAGCAAACTCCTGCTGCAGTGAGGTGATGATGCATCGGAGCAGTGACTGACTGGAGGCTATGAGGACAATATCATCAACATAGAGCAGCAGGTAGGCAGTCTGAGCTCCGTGGTGATAGATAAACAGAGATGTATCTAACTTGGCTTTCACAAAGCCAAGTGTCACTAGGAAAGTAGCAGACCGAGAGTACCACGCTCGAGGAGCCTGCTTGAGGCTGTACAGAGACTTGTTGAGCCGGCATACCAGGTCAGGACGAGAAGTGTCAACAAATCCTGCCGGCTAGCTGCACTAGACTCTCAGTGAGTACCATGCAGGAAAGCATTCTTGACATCCAGCTAATGGACTGGCCAGGGACGAGCGAGAGCCAGCGAGAGCACTGTGCGGACGGTGGCCGGCTTCACCACTGGGTTGAATGTCTCATCATAGTCGACTCGAGGGCGTTGAGTGAAGCATCGGAGAACCCAACGAGCCTTGTACCTCTCAAGGGTACCATCAACCCGCCGCTTGTGTGTCCAGATCCACTTGCCAGTGATGACGTTGGAGCCGGGTGGACGAGGCACCAGATCCCATGTCTGGTTGGCGAGGAGAGCCGCGTACTCCTCTTCCATTGCATGGCGCCACTGAGGGTCCGACAAGGCGTCGCGAACGAAAGAGGGTATAGGAGAGACCTGCGGGCCTCCGAGCATTGCTGCGAGAGCCTGGGGCCGAGGGTACTAGCCGCGTGCCGTGTCACCATAGGGTGGACATGCCGCGGGTGTCGGTGAAGGAGCGGTGGGTGATACACCAGCGGCACGACACGGGCAGCCGGTGCCCGCAGCGGTGGAGTAGGCATCGCCGGCGGAGAAGAAGTTGCCAGTGGTGCCGGGGACCCCGACGAAGAGGGGACCACCGGCGGTGACGGAGGTATCGGCGCAGGCCGTGCACGACGCTAGTACACGAGCACCGGACCCTGTCGACGGAGTCGACGGCTCGGGACCCTGTCGGGCGCAGTGACGGGGGCCGTCCCGGAAGGTTGCCCCTTCAGGCCCAGACAGGGAGCAGGGCCTGGTGTGTCACCGGCGGGCGACGAGCTGGGGCACGGCCCTTGCGAAGGGCACGGTGCGGTAGTACCTGCAGGAGACAACGGTAAAGGTGGCTTAACCACCACGTCAGTGGGAAACAGAGAGGAGAGGTCAAGCTCTGGGGTGGAAGTGGGGGTGGTGGTGGTGAAGGGGAAGATAGACTCATCAAACACCACATGGCGAGAGATGAGGACCCGACGAGAGGTAAGGTCAAAGCATCGGTAGCCCCTGTGATCCGGGAAGTACCCAGGGAAGACACAGAGAGTCGATCGGGGAGCGAGTTTGTGGGGTGCAGTGGCAGTGGTGTTCGGGTAACACGCACACCCAAAGACCCAAAGGTGATCGTACCGAGGAGAGGTACCGAAAAGAGCGTGGTGTGGTGTGGGAGCTGGGTAGGCAGCGGAAGGAAGTCGGTTGAGAAGATAGGTGGAGGTGTGCAGACTCTCAGCCCAGAAGTGAGCAGGGAGAGGCCTGAAGCAAAAGGGTGCACATGGTGTCGTTGTTGGTGCGAATCATGCGCTCAGCCTTGCCGTTCTGAGAGGTGTACGGGCAAGACATGCGCAACTGGACACCGTGAGAGAGGAAGAAAGCACGAGAGGTGGAGTTATCGAACTCACGGCCATTGTCACACTGGACGGCCTTGATAGTGAGGCCGAACTGAGTGGACACCCAAGCGAAAAAGTGAAGAATCGCGGGGAATGCATCAGACTTCGCACGTAAGGGAAAAGTCCACGAATAATGAGAGAAATCATCAAGCACCACAAGATAGTACTTATAGCTAGAAATGCTAATGACAGGAGATGTCCATAGGTCGCAATGTACAAGATAAAAATGCGAGCCGCATGTGAAGAACTAGAAAAAAGACGACAAACATGACGGCCCAGTTGGCACGCATGAAACAAATGCTCATCATGAGCCCGAGTACAATGAATGTCGACGCTATGATTGAGCTGCATTAGGGCATCACGTCCAGGATGGCCGAGGCGCCGGTGGCAAGTAGTGGAGGAAGTAGTAGTGGTGAAGGCAGCTGACAAACCTGGCGAAGAAGGCGAGGCAGATGCCGGAAAGCGAAGAGTGTAAAGGGGCCCTGTGCTGTCACATCGGAGCAGAGGACGCCGGGAAGCCTAATCCTTCACAGTAAGACCAGAAGAGTCAAACTCCATAGAACAGAAATTGTCAGTTGTAAAACGACGAATTGTAAGAAGGTTGTGAACCATAGAAGGTGCAACAAGAATGTCAGGAAGACGAAAGGAGCCATGAGTGCCAGTGGCACCCACGGACGTGACAGGAAGACACGAGCCATTGGCGACCATGATGGACGAAGGGTGAGAGGAAGGAGGGTGAACGGACGAGAGTATACCAAGGTTCGGGGTGGTGTGGTAGGTAGCACCCGAGTCGGCGATCCACTCTGGGCCGACAAGAGGTGTCAGGCCCATAGTGCTGAAGGAGCGCACCAAGGCTGCCTAGTCCCAACCGGCAGGCCCGGGCGAGGCGCCGGAAGGTGTGGCCCACGTAGACGCGGAGTAGGCGCCGGGAGGTGGGGCACCAGCGACCATGGCCACCGGCGGGCGAGGCTCACCCTTGGGAGCTTGGAAGGGCCACATGGAGATGCGCCTCGACCACGGGTTGTGGAAAGAGGGCCAGGGTGCACCCTGAGGAGGTGCCGACACCGTGTTGCCCCCACGACCTGCACCACGTCCCCCTCCGCGGCGACGGCGGCCGCCACGGCCCCCCCACCCCTGCTCGGCCCGGGGGGAGAGGACCAAGAAGGGACGACTATGGTGGAGCGGTCGGACGTGGCGGAGGAGTAGCGGCGAGAGCAGCCGAGGAGGACGAGGACCCCGACGCGGAGGTGGACCCAGGC
>Ga0182004_10004017_pt1 | contig 11801 bp, 23 predicted proteins | sample Sormic07211540_1_FD_120479 | JGI IMG/M metagenome (GOLD analysis project Ga0182004, IMG submission 120479) | Endophyte microbial communities from Sorghum bicolor roots, Mead, Nebraska, USA - 072115-40_1 MetaG | ecosystem: Host-associated > Plants > Roots > Unclassified | place: USA: Nebraska...
ATGGGATCATTAATCCTGACCTTGGTTTGCTAGGCCCCATGTTTATTCAACATTTGGGTCTTACCAAGAGTTACAAGGAATCCCTTGATTTATCTTCTCGAGAGTCCTTTCTTATCTTTTAAAAGCAAGAGTTTATGCTCAAAAGAGTTGCTCTGGCTATTTCTAAACTCCCCAAAAGAAGAAAATGATTTATTATGTAAACTAAAAATAGAAGTCTTGATAACTAAAATACAATACATCATTCCTAAGATTTAGCTATCAATCCTAAACCATTAAATTTGACTTTAATGATTTATACTTCCAATTACCTAAGATGCTCCTAAATCAATGCATATCAGATCTTCTTAGAAGAGTATCTTAAAAGCATCATCAACTTCCTTTCCTTCCTAAAAAGACATTGGAAAAAATTCAAGAATGGCATGCCAAGTGATGCCATAGAAGGAGAGCCAAGCCACTTAGGAAATAAATTCTATCTTCTCCCCTTCTATGCCCATATTAAATATCTTTGAACCCATCACTAAACCCATCCTTGACCCCAATAAATCTTTTTATGCTCCTACTAAACTTCATCAAGACATCCTAAGAATAGTAGTCATGAAAATTATAGGAATACCCAAGAAGAGCAACAACAATAGCGGGAATGCGTAGAACATATTAGAAGTTTGCCCGATATGATCAAAGATCTTCAGCTATAAAGGGATTCTCAAGCCTGCAAAGCCTTGCAAATGAAGAAGTAGCTCAAACCAGTGGAAGGCTTAGCCGATGAGGACACCAAACAGATTGAAGAGGCCAACCAGGTTCGTCTGCGTGCAATATCGGCTATCCAGACTCTACTGAATCTGTAAATTTCTTTATCGGCAATATGCCACATCAGTTCTTTCATAAACACTAGTATTTTGTCCAACCGATAGGATTGTTATCGGCACTTAAACTTCTTATGCATCGACCCAGATACTAGGGTAGTACTTTTTCAAATATTTTCTATTTAATGCTCTGGGAAATTCAACCCCTTCAATTGTTTTTAGGATGTATGTGTCGCCAGGAGCAGATCGACTTATCCGATAAGGACCTTCCCAGTTAGGAGACGATTTACCAAACTTTGAACTCTTAGTCCCAATCGGCATAATTAATTTCTAAACTAAGTCTCCATTGGCAAACTCTTTAGCCTTCACCCTTTTATCGTACCATTTAGCAACTCTCCGCTTATTCTCCTCAATGCTAATTAAAGCTCTCAACCGATGACTTTCCAAATCCTCTAATTCATCTTTCATCAAAGTAGTATAATCATCGGTAGTCAACTGATCCTGAGAAAATATCCGCCTAGTGCTAATTTTAATTTCCCAAGGCAATACTGCATCATGCCCATAGACTAGCTGATAAGGTGACACTTTAATCGCACCATGACATGCCATCCGATACGACCACAAGGCCTCATTTAACACCAGATGCCACCGTCTAGGGCTCTCTTCAATTTTACGCTTGATAAGTTTAATGATTCCTTTATTAGAAGCTTTGGCCTGCCCATTAGCTTTAGCATAATAAGGAGAAGAATTTAAAACCTTAATTCCCATACCGATTGCGAATTCATCAAACTCCCCTGATGTAAACATAGTACCTTGATCAGTAGTAATTGTTTGAGGAATACCAAACCGGTAAACAATATGCTCTTTTACGAAATCAATCATATTGGCCATTGTTACTTTTTTCAAAGGAATTGGTTCAACCCACTTAGTGAAATAATCGAAGCAACAAGTATAAATTTATGCCCTTTACTTGACGGCGGATAAATTTGACCCACTAAATCAATAGCCCATCCTCGGAACAGCCAAGGTTTAATAATAGGATTCATGGTCGATGCAGGCGCTCTTTGAATGTTACCAAACAGTTGACACCCTTGGCACCCTTTGAAATATTTGAAAGAATCTTCAAGAATAGTCGGCCAATAATATCCATTCCTTCTAATCATCCATTTCATTTTAAAAGCCGACTGATGTGCCCACATACTCCCCCATGAATTTCACCATCAAACTTTTTGACTCATCATCACTAAGACATCTGAGCAAAACTCCGTCCAAAGTACGATAATATAGTTCATCATCAAGGAGTACATACTTAGTAGCCTGAGATCTAATATGTGTTTCAACCTTCTTAGAGGGGTCTTTCATGTAATTGATGATTTATGTTCTCCAATCATCGGCACCGATTGTCGATGTGAGTACCTATAGGATAGGTTGATACCCTGAGGCGTGTTGGGCTAGCCGATTAGCTTCTTCATTATGCAATCGGTGAATATGTTCCAGATATAAATCCTTAAATCCTTTCAACAATTGCAAACATTTTTCATATACAAAATTAAAATTTCACTTCGGCATTCATAAATTCCAATCAACTAATTTATAACAAGCATAGAATCACCAAAGATTTCAACAGTATTGGCATGAACTTCTCTTAGTAATTCCAAGCCTTTCACTAAAGCTTGATATTCAGCTTGATTGTTTGTCAATGTGGCAGCAATCGGCAATGAAAACTCATATTTTCTTCCTCATGGAGAAATTAACATTATACCGATACCAGCTCCTTCATCACATGTATACCCATTAAAGAAAATCATCCACGGAGCAATTTCCAAAGAACCCACCGAACTACAATGTTGGGTGACAAGATCGGCCATAACGTGCCCTTTAACTGCCTTGGCCGATTCGTAATGTAAGTTAAATTTTGACAACACTAGAATCCATTTACCGATCCTACCACTCAAAATCGGCATCGACAACATGTGTTTGACTACATCATCCTTGCATACGTAGTACATTCGGCCGATAGTAAATAATGCCTCAATTTAGTACAAGAAAAGTACAGACATAAACACAATTTCTCAATAGCCGAATACCTTGTCTCAGCATCCACCAATCTTTTGCTTAAATAATAAATTACACGCTCTTTTCCTTCAAATTCCTGGATAAGGGCTGAATCGATAATAGTGTCATGGGTGGACAAGTATAATCTGAAGAATTTTCCGTGTTGAGGTGGAACCAGTACCACAGGATTCATCAAATAATTCTTAATTTTGTCTAAGGCCAACTGTTGTTCAATTCGCCACACAAATTCCTAGAAAACTTTTAATTTGAGTAAAGGACTGAAAGCCTTGATCTTGCTCGACAGATCGGATATGAACCTCCTGATAAAATTAATCTTGCCGATCAAAGACTGAAGCTCAGTTTTATCGGCAGGAGCAACTACCTTGTTAATTGCATCAATGGATCTTCTACTAATTTCAATCACCCTCTGATGCACCATGAAACTCAAGAACTATCCTGCCGATACACAAAATGCGCACTTATTAGGATTCATCTTCAAACCATGCTTCCTTGTGCACTCAAGTATTTTTTTGTAGATCGGCTAGATATTTTATAAAATCTCCAGACTTAACCACTACATCATCGATGTAGATTTCCACCAATGTGTTGATGAACTCATGAAAAATAAAATTCATAGCCCTCTGATAAGTGGCACCGGCATTTTTCAAACCAAAAGTCATAACTATCCATTCAAACAATCCAACATGACCAGGACACCTAAACGCTGTCTTGGGAATATCCTCTTCAGCCATGAATATTTGATTGTATCCTGCATTACCATCCATGAAGCTAATAATCCGATGCCCAGCTACAGCATCAACCAACAAATCGGCAACTGGCATCGGATAACCATCCATCGGTGTAGCTTTGTTAAGATTTGTAAAATCAATGCGCATGCGAAGTTTTCCATTTTTCTTGTAGATAGGAACAACAATGGAAATCCACTCGGCATACCGACACTACCGAATAAACTTAGCTTCAATTAATTTGGTTATTTCAGCCTTAATATTAGTTAGAATATTAGGGTTACATCGGCAAGTTGGCTATTGATATGGCCGAAATCCAGACTTAATGGGTAACCAATGTTCAACAATTGATCGGTCCAATCCAGGCATCTCAGTATAATCCCAAGCAAAGCAATCTTTATATTCTCTTAACAAATTGGTTAAATGTTGCTTACACTCAGAATCTAACTTAGCACTAATAAAAGTAGGCCTCGGTCTATCACCGCTACCGATATCCACTTCTACCAAATCATCAGCCGATGTAAACCCCTGTCCTAACTTTCCATCATCGGCGAATTTATCCATTAAAATTCTTCATCAGAATCGACTGCTTGGATCAGTGGAATCTCATAATCGACAACTCTGAGGAAATCTTTCTCCCATGCTTCCCTTGATATGTACCAGGTTCGTTCATAAGTATCTGATTGTACTGATGCAATGATGTACGAAGAATCTCTAGGGACGACTTCAATTTTATCACCAACCCATTGAACAAGGCATTGATGCATTCTAGAAGGAACACAACAATTGGCATGAATCCAATCTTTCCCCAACAATAGGTTGTATGCGCCTTTACCATTGATAACAAAGAAAGTTGTCGGCAAGGTCTTGCTACCGATAGTCAATTCAACACATACAACCTCTTTAGCTAGAGACACATTGCCCTCAAAGTCTTTCTGCATCACATCGGTCTTGGTTAAGTCTTGATCTCCTTTGCCAAGCTTTCGATACATCACATAGGGCATAATATTAATTGCAGCCCCTCCATCGATGAGTATTTTAGAGACTGGCTGCCCATCAACCCTGCCTTTAACGAATAGAGCTTTGAGATGCTACCTTTCATCATCGGATGGTTTCTCAAATAGAGCCATCATTGGGTCAAGCGCTAATTGAGCTATTTGGTCAGAGGGACTAATTTCCTCATCATCACTGGAAGGCGCAAGAAATTCCATCGGCAACATGAATACCATATTGACATCTGCCGATCGACCTTTCCCCCTATGGTCCAACTGCTACCGATCTTTAGAGTTAGAAGAATTTTCTTCTCTATGCAAATCTTCTTGACGTTCCCGTTGCATTCTTCTCCTATACGTCCTTGTCAAACCCTCTAGACACCATCGGGGAAGCTTTGTCTTCCAAATTGGTTGGTAGCGAATTTATTTTGATTCCCCACGATGGATGTTGCGATCTCTAGAGAATATGAATTCATCGGGGACTCGTGCATTTGCCATCTCCTCGAGTTCTTCTTGATTCCTTGGAAAGTAACCGATGCATCCACCAAGTCTTTCATACACATTAAGCCTGCCCCCCAGCCGATCATGAACTTACGTTCTTCCCCTAATCGCCCCATTAAAACGTCGGTTATCGATCTGGAATCTCTGATTTGACCGATCGTGCCCACGCTAACCATTACACTCAGGACAGTCTTCAACAGTCGGCAATTTGATACCTCATTCCAAACAGTGGACAAAGAACGGGCAATCCCAATGATCTTTATGTCAATTCCATTCTTCCTGACGCCTCTCTTCTTGCTGATGTCGATGCTGATCCTCACGCTGCTGCCAATTCTCCTGATGCCGTCTATGGGTAATCACAACACTAGATCAGGGAGGCTTTCTGGAGCTGCTACTTTCTTTCAATAGACCTTTCCCTTTGGCGTCATCGGTAGTTACCTGATGTTGGGGATCCACCGATGCGTTTTTCTCAGCAATTTCTGATGTCAGAACCTTAGTTTTACCCTTGGAATCCAACATATTTGTGGGAAAAGGGTGCTGATCAATTTTCATCAGTTTCTGAGCTTTGGAGCTATCAAACTTGATTCTTCCAGATTCTATAGCTGATTGCAACTGTTACCTAAACACTTTGCACTCATTTGTACTGTGCGAAGTTGCATTATGTCATTTGCAATACTTAATCTTCTTTAACTCATCTACCCTTGGAATCACATGATTTGACGACAGCTTAATCTGACCCTCTTGAAGCAGGAAATAAAAAATTCTATCGGCTTTAGTGATGTCAAAGGCAAACTTCTTATTTTTCACCCACTCTGCTAAGCCGATGACTGTTCTTCATCAGAATCAAAATTTTCTAGCTTCATCGACAAATGACACCTTTTTTTTCCAATTCTTTCTAGGTTCAAAAGCCCTAATGTCCTGATCAGAAGTTCTCCGCACCAGATGGCTCAAACTCTCAAATTCTTGAGAAGGATACTTATCCTTGAGGTACGGCAACAACCCTTGGAAAGCCAAATCACCTAGCTGCCGATCATCCAAAATCAAGCTATAACATTTGTTCTTCACATCCCGTAGTCTCTGCACAAAACTTTCTACTGATTCATCATTACGTTGTCGTAGTCTTACTAAATTGGTAAGCTTCTTTTCATGAACTCTAGAGAAGAAATATTTATGGAACTGTTTCTCTAGATTGGCCCATGTAATGATAGAGTTTGGAGGTAATGAAATAAACCAGGTGAAGGCCGATCCAGACAAAGATGATGAGAACAATCGAACCATTAACTCATCTCTATTAGCAGCCTCACCACATTGGACGATAAAGCAGTTGACATGCTCCATTGTTGACGTGTCATCTGGTCTAGAGAACTTAGTAAAATCTGGCACCTTGTACTGATTTGGAAGCGGAATTAGATCATATGCAGGAGGATATGGTATCTGATAAGAGTAAGTATTAACTTAGGTTTTATCCCAGACGGATCTCTCATAACCTCTGCTATCTTATCGGCCCAGTAAGCATGAGCAACCTGCCGATGTGCTGGTTGAACCTCTAGCATCTGTTGATATGCTTCTACGTGTTTGTAGGGTACACGATCTCCAGCAAACATCATATTGGCCATTGCTTGTGGGCCACCAATCTACTGAGCAAGATTCATCGGCTGGACTGTCGGTGCCTGATTCTGAAAGCCACCCTACATATGACCCTGTTGAACCCCTACAACCTGATAATTCCGCTGTGTTGTATGTGGGAAGACCAACTATCCTGTACAATCATTATTGGCGTTCATCGGCACAAGACTTGCCGATGGCTGGTTATTTGTTGTCATTGCTGGATTGACATAGCCTGCCTGAGACATAAACCTCTGTTGTGTCGGTAATAGATTTGCCGATGAGCTTGCATTAGGTACTTGGAATGTTGGCAACTAAAAATTCCCAGAAATTAGCCTCACAATAGTTGTTGTGGAATACTGAGGTACTTGAGTCATCGGCGAAACTAGAGGTGCCAATGGCATGGGAGCTTTCCCTGCTATGTCAGGTATCTGAGATGTTCCAGAATTATTTGCAAAAAACTCTGAAGGCATACCATATCCCCACCAGTTAGGAGGAACTTGACAGTTCTAAAATACAGATCCTGACATAGCCGATCCTGATAGATCTGTTTTGAGCTGGACCCGTCCCACTAAAGTCATTTGATCAGATCTCATCGGTGTAGATTGCTCATTAGCCAATCCCGCTGTACTCGGAGGAGACGTGACTTCTATACCCACAACGGCTAAAGGAGCCGATGGAGCTACAACCGATGATAATCCTAGTTGATGATAGGCTGGGCCAGCATAAAGTGGTGGTGCCTGTCCTTCTTTTAAAGTTCGAACCACAACATTGTAAACGGTGTTGGACAACACATTAGAGTGATTAATCAAAGGATGATTAATTGCAGAATTAACCATGTCTTGCAGGCTACCAGGATTGGGATCAAAGGTAACCTGCTGAGGCAACGGCAGATCTTGCTTCTGGATAACTTCCCCACTCCTGTTCAGGCTGAAGGATTTCAAACAGAGCTGCTTGTATTCCTCCATAGCCCTCTCCATGGCTTGCTTCTGTTCCTCCCTGAGATCGGCTTCTATCATGCCGATGACGTTGTCCGCATCGAGTTCAGAAGTAGCCATGTTGATCTTCATTGATTGGTCCCACCGGGCATGCCAAAAGATGTGTTGATGCAAAAATAGATCTGTAAACACAAAAGTCTAATACCCAATTTTGATATAAAGGCGTGCCAATCGATTTGACCTATTAATCGACAAAGGTGATAACTTGAATACTTTGGTCCCGACAACAGCGATGTGCCCGGATGTCACGGCCAAGAGGTACTCACGTGGAACTTGAGAATCGCCGACTGTAACCCATCAAATCCTTTTGAACTCGTAAACAGAAAAAGTATGCAGATTGACGAAGTCATCGAAAAGTAGATGTAAAAGTAGTAGACTTGTGTTTGATATTTGATTGATATCTTATTACATTGCTGCTGGGTCTGTATTTATACCCTAGCCTAAAGAGTTACAACCAAATACGACTAGGACTCAATTAAGGTAAACAAGACTCTTACATGTAAGGCATACTCGAACGACTATAGAAAAAGAAACAATAACTACCTATTCCTATGTCTACCCTAATTACAATAAAGTCTTCATCAGCTCCCGCCTCAAGTCCTCACCGGCTTCTGCCCTATCGGCACATATATGCCCTTCTAGCAGCAGTCTCCACACCCTTTTCCATCGGCATCAGCAAACCAAGTCTTATCGGCAACAACCAGCAGACATCACTTTCGACCTTGTACTAACCCTGAACCAGCAAAGTCCTTGTACCGATCATCTCCTGTCATCGGCACTATCTTTATTGGCTGGTTTTCATCGGTACCCTTCCACAATAATATAATAACTTTCGTATTACCGATCGGTCTATCTCAACTGACTTAACCCGTTCCAAAAACGGTGTCAACAGAACGAGAACAACATTCCTAAAGATATACTACCATAACTAGTCCAAGAACACTAATTACCTACCATTTCCTCGTCAGAATAGAAGACCACAACAAGTAGATGAGCAGTTTGGTGAGTTCATAGAGGTATTTCAAAAATTATATATCAATATACCTCTGCTAGATGCCATACAGGTCCCTACATACGCCAAATATATCAGAGACATTCTTAACAAGAAGAGACCACTACCATCCACTGAACTAATCAAGCTCACAGAAGAGTGTAGTGCGGCCATCCTCAACAAGTTACCAGAGAAGAAAAAGGATCTAGGATGTCCGACCATCGAATGTACAATTAGAGATCAACATTTCAACCATGCACTTTGTGACCTTAGAGCAAGTGTCAATGTGATGTCTGCTTCTGTCTACTACAAGCTTAATTGCACTGCACTTGAACCAACATCAATGTGTCTTCAGCTGGCCGATCAATCAGTCCGATATCCATTGGGCATCGCTGAAAATATTCCAGTCAAGATAAGAGACTTCTTCATGCTAGTAGACTTTGTGGTACTAGATACACATCCAAACTCAAGAATGTCACTTATTCTTGGGAGACCAGAGCACCGCAATACACACATTGATGTCAGGAAAGGATCTATCAAATTCACCATCAACAGTCAAGAAGAGCAGTTCACATTCAAGTCAAAACAAGAGCTCAAATCTTCTGCGAAGAAGGTCAATCAAGACAAGCCAAAAGAATCACCAGAGTCACCCACTCTGGGATCATCAGCGGAATAAATAATTTGGAAGGTCTAGTTCGGAGGATGCTAAACTTCAAACTCTGGCTGGAAGGTAACTCGGTATTTACCTCTACTTACTTTTTTAGTTTATATATATTTACTTTATAACACTATATTATAAAAATATTTATTATGGTGGCATAAAAAGATTGATTTAGTTTATATATTTATTCTTAGCTTATTCTCATTTGTAATTCCTGCATTATATTTATATGTTTTATATTTCTTACATGGGGGTCCACCACCATGTGTCCCACATGTCATAGACCTCACCTAACATACATCACATCACCACCTACTCTCCTCCAGTCACCCTCCTCTTTTCCACCGGTCAAGTCCACTAAATTTCCACTCACTTTGCTTAGGATTGAAGCAAAGTTTTCAGCCACAAAATTTGAGTGGAGGATCAGTCACCACATGGGCGGTCGACCCACCTTCTATGGGCACCCGCCCGGCCATCTCCTCCTCTATACTAGTCGAGTGCCCGTGCTAACGCTATGGCAATTAATTGATGCATAAAACAACCAAATGATCATAGTTTAAGTTTCATGCAATTGTTTGTCACAGATAACTAAAAAATGATGGGCAAACCATTATAGCCAGTAGTAGTGCCCCCATCCATATGAACGATGACAAACTTCTCATTGGCACGTACGTGTGTATAAAACAATTCTCTGTTGAAATCATTTGATGAACTATATATGGTGAATATGAATGATGATATAATGTTTCAGCTCCTCTGCTGTCCCTGCCGGTTTCTCCCCAGCCTACCCCATTTCTGTCCAATTCTTGAGACGCCAGCGAAACGAGCTCCTCCATCTCTGTCGATCTGCCGGTGGTGGTCGATCTGGTGGTAGCTCTTCCTCCATATCTGTCTGAGCTCTGCCCAACTCCAACAGTGCACATGACACCTTACTTTCTTCTATAGATGGATACTCAATAAACTAAACCTGAAAGAACAAACACCATACCAACAGTGCTTCCACGTAGTTCCATTCCCCAAACAATACTCCATGCACTTAAATCTGCAAATGTTCAGTAATCATGTAACTGAACATCCCCGCAAATGTTCCATAATCATGTAACAGCACATCCCCACAAATATTTAGTAAGATTCAGGTGAATTTTCTAATTCTGTGTTTCTTATACAAGAAAGGGTGAGCTAAAATATACCAAATTGAATTGTTACCCTAAAAGTATTCAGAGACACCGGCTAAGAAATATTTTACAAGATCATTAAAAAGAACATTGTCCAACTAATAGATAAGAGGAAATTACAATGGCTGAAAATAAGCTTATTACCAAATAAATGTCTGCTCCTTCTAGGAAAAAAAACCAACCAAAACCAACCATGTCCTTGCTTTCCTAGATCAACTGCAAAAAACAAAAACACATATATGTGATGTAAGAATATTAACAAGTTTGCAAATTACCAATTAGAACCACCAAAAGATATCACAAACTGGTACTTTCTCTAATTACATTCCATTGTTTTCCTTTATGAATAATTACATTGCAACCACTAATTTCCATAAAACCACATATATAATTTGAACTAACCTCTAAAATTATTTTTGACCAAATGGATTTGAAGTTTCTTGAAACACTAAAATGAAGCATCTCTTCTACATCCATGCCTGACAGCCTGAACGAAAAATTCTGGATCCGATAAATCCAAATTATAGAGGACATTATAAAATTTATTATTATAAAAATTATCTACAAATGGATAGCAAGCAGAATCATGTATAGATGCAGCTGCTACAGGCTGCAAGAGGTAGTCAAACAACCATGAATGCTACTAACAGTTCATACTTCATGATTATTAAATCATAAATGTTCAGATCATAGAAAATTCATGATTTAAGTATTGCTTTACGGTTGTTTAGCAACATATAAACAATTTTAGGGTTCTAAATCAAACTTCTTGGTTAAAAGTTCCATATAAACCGAGGGACAGGTCCTAGTCGAAGACAATGACCAGGATCTCATCCTCCTTGAACTGTCAAATCCTACAATAACACAAAACCAAATCAATTTAACAGGTTGGTTAAAAGTTCCATATAAACCAAAGCAGAAGCCTAGGATGCTTCTTGAATACATCAGCTATTTTCTTAAGCAAGTAATTTGGATATACTGACCCTGATGGATTAGATAGAGAGGAGAGAATTAAGACCCTTAATTTCTCAAGGCTCTTCTCGGGGCCTTAACAAGAAATGAAACATAATTCTCTGTCCATAATTGAGCATTTATGTCAAAAACTTGTCTGTTGTATTTGTATTCTCGACTCTGTCTCAGAAACAAGAAACATAGTTGGACGAGCTCAAGTGTATTATGTATCAGTATACCTTGTCTACTTTTGAAGATGAAGACTGAAGTGCCCATGTAGCATGTTTGTGCCGAGATCCTTCCATTTCAGTAGTCATTTCACA
>Ga0182004_10004018_pt1 | contig 11800 bp, 9 predicted proteins | sample Sormic07211540_1_FD_120479 | JGI IMG/M metagenome (GOLD analysis project Ga0182004, IMG submission 120479) | Endophyte microbial communities from Sorghum bicolor roots, Mead, Nebraska, USA - 072115-40_1 MetaG | ecosystem: Host-associated > Plants > Roots > Unclassified | place: USA: Nebraska...
CCATGCATGTTGATGCACAGGAGCTAGTAGCTCTATTCGGTGGTAAGAGGCTAGTAGCTAAGAACCACTGCAGCAGTGCAGACTGCAGACACATCTGCCTCCTAGTCCTAGCCGAGGCACATCTGATCGTGTATGAGGGCCACCCTCTTCTAGGTCCTATTTCATTTAGTGGTTTTTAAGGGTAATAACAAGAGAACTCTTCATTAATTATGCATAGAAATTTAACATGGAACTAAGAAAAATTTACCAACACAGTTATTAAAATAATACACAATGTCCAGGGCTTTACGAGAATATGTCTAAATTAATGGCTATTGTTTCATGGTCATTCAATTCAATGAGCTAATTAACGTATTCCTGGTTAATTAAAATCAGTATTTTTTTTGGACCAGGATAAACACCAGTTCCATATATTGATTAACACATAAATCATCACATACTCACAGCGTTAAGAGAAAAAAAAACAAAAGCTATGCCGGTATTTTTATTAGACGATGCAAGAGGAAAAACAATGTATGAGGAAATTTACAACTAAAACGTCGGCCTCACCCATGCAGGGGGAACAACTACCGGAAAAACTACTCAACTGAAGAAGAACACCCACACCAACAGAACTCTGGGTGGGGAGGCTAACTGCGACCGCAAAAACAGACTGAAACAGCAAACTTCCTAAGAGGAAAAACGCCATTAATCAGAGTGGGGCTTCATCATTCTGATGAACAAAAGCCAACTTGTATAGCTTGATCTCATCCTTGTGTTGGATTGGGACTTTGTTGTTCCAAAATCCTTCTATTTCTTTCCTTCCATATATTCCACCATAAATAAATAAAATTCCATCCACATGCATGTCGTCTCTTCTCTATTGCCTTTCGAATTTTCGCCTGCATCTCCAGCACAAAAATAAGTAACGGTCCGCTTCCGCCTTGCCGGGCCACAAACCTTAAATAACCAACACCAAATTACACTTGACTGAGGAGAACTAGGGCTAACCAAAACAGAGATTAATTTCAGATAACAAAAAAACCAACATAAAACCATGAGCTTAGAATTAAGACAACACTACTTCATGATCCGAGCCAGGTTCGGACACAATTCAGCTTAATCCTCTTGAGTTTCCTCGTTCTTATCCTCCAGCTTTCTTCCATCTATGTAACTAGAGCTAAGGTGGATGACTAGACATGCATTTCAGTGATTGGATTGCCGCCTTTGAGCTAGATACCTGCATTATCGATGATGGCTTCCTTGTATCATGTATCTTGAGGACCTACCCAATATTTCGTACGTGAACATGCACTACATAGAATTTCACAGGAATGTTTGGTTATTTTTTTATCGAAACGTCCTGTTCCTAGCCTTCCATATAGCCAAGCAAACCGGAGCTAATTCCCAAGGTAAAAAACCTTCTGCCATTAGGTAAAGTCTTACTTATCCACCTCCAGTATTGCTCCGGAGTGCATGGAATATATGTCATTTGTACCACAATAGGATGCAAACTACAGACAAAACCACACGAGCAATAATACACTGGGAAAAAGATGAGAAATTGTTTCATTCTAATCATAGAAGTAACTGTTGGATTGCCCAGAAAATATCTTTTGATCATATTAATTATCTTCAGTTAGAATGGCACTATTTTCTTTGAACCAGAGAAAAATTTTATAATGTATTTTGGCTTTCCATATGTGAGCAAAAGACTACCCTATTTCAGAGAAAGTCGAGTGAACATATGCAGATCTGACAGTAAAAGTTGCATTTTTGGACCATTTCCAGGAGATCACATAATCATTTCCATTCAAACATATATCAAGAATGTTGGCACATTGCATAGACCATGAACCTTGAGGATATTTTGGGAGTCATCTTGAACTCAAAATTACCCCTTTTACTGATGAATGTGTATATTGACAGTAATTCTTTCTCATTAGCTAATTCACAGAGAATGTGACGAGCAGAAAGAAGGTTTATATATCCTGTAACCAGGAGGCAGTCCACTGAAGAATATTGTCAGTCTATTTACATTACATCTTCGTCCTCTAAAATATATACCTTTAATTTTCAGTAGGTCTGCCCAGATAGTGGAATCAATTTTTTTTGTAGTTTAACAGTGCCCACAGTAGAGTTACACAAATATTTGGCCTGAACAATATCTTCCGAAATGCCATTTTCATGTTCTAACTTCCACCAAACTTACAACGAAGACTAATGTTCACTTTTCCCAAAAAATTGTATACCTAGTCCACCCTTCCTTTTGCTTTTACATATATATAGCACCCATTTCACATGATGGTACTTTCTCTTAGATTAGTGGTACCACCTAGTAGAAAAAATTCCCCCTTTTGGTTATCAAGATTCTTATCACAGTTTTAGGAAGCAAATATATGAACATATGATATATAGGGCGATTGGTGAGGATGGTATTTGTTAACGTAGTCCTACACAGCGATGGATAAGGAACTTCCCTGTCAGATGTCCAGTTTTTTAACATATTCACTTCCTCCGGTGGCTCCACAACATGCAATATATTTGGGCTAATATAGGGACCCGAGGTATCTAACTACGTAACAACTTCAAGTTTTTACACACTCCAAATCATCAGGATTAAAACCTGTAGATAACCATGCCACTATCCTGAGCCCTCAAAACCATTATAGTTGGATCATTAAAAAAATGTATAGAATGGGGGGGGAGGGGGGATAGGGCCTTCCTATTTCACCCCTTTCAAGCTAGTAAAATAAGAGTCAGTGCTGTCATTAAGTTTACTACACAAACAGTTCCCTCTTTTACTACCTGTTTAATCCAATAAGCCCAGGTATTAGAGATACCTTTGATTCTAATAAGCACCTCAAAAACAAAAAAAATCCAACTTAAGAATAATATGGTTTGCCATTTCTTTTATTCACATGCAAAATTTCATGCAAGGTCATCACTCTATTCCTGATATTTCTGTTTTTTTATAAAATGCATCTTGTGTTGTATGGATGACTGTATCAAGAAACGCTCAATTCTAAACATGAAATTTTTGGAAATCAATTTGTATATGCAATTTAGCAAACATGGGCAAAACTGTTGAGTTCTATTTGCATCAGCACCTTTAGGGAACAATGTCATGACACCATAATTGAGTCTACCAACTCCAAGAGTGCCCTTATGGATGTCCAAAAATAACTCCATGATGTCCCCCTCTACTACACCCTAATATGCTTTATGGAACTCAATGGGTATATAATCTACGCTAGTAGCTTTATTTGTTTGTTTCCATTTGAAAAGTGCAATCTTTATTTCTTCTTCAGTAAATACCTTTAGTCATTTGTGTGAGTTTAAATTATGCAATATGACACCCTCTTCCAAAGCTATCCTGGTCGCTTTCCCATGTCTTTATCATCATGTCTATGAAATCTAATACCCTCTCTTTTTCCTAAAATATATCATGGTTATCTCAATTATCCTTGGTTGTAAGATGCTATGCAATGCGAGTTTAATATCACATGTTTCCACTTCACATGGGATCGTATTCCTCCTCCCCTGGCCAAGATTGTCATTGGAAAATGGGTTTTCACTACAAATACACAATTGGATGATGACACCCCTAGATTGGTGCTATAATGCCCACTAGTTTTGTGCTTTCTCTCTCAAATGCCATGGAATGATAAAAAAAACCACCATCATCTCACTATAATACTAACTACGATTGGTGCCATAATTTCACTAGCTCTTTGCAACAATTGGCTATGCTTTGTGTGGTGGAATATATAAGCTGAAACTGCATATTGCCAGCAACCCTAAGGTTCTGTTGGTGCCACGGTCTCTTATCTTTCTATTTTTGTCGCCTTGATAAATACAATATTTTTATTTTTGTTGAGGTCAGATTAATTTTTGTTCCATTTTCTATGAGTTATTTGTGTCATACATTTGATCCTTCACTATATTATATTTGCACTGCTATGCAACTGTGCACCAGTGCACCCTATGAGGACATGTTTATTTCCCTTTCATGACACAGGAACACTGCTGAGATCATTGCACATCTAACATGGAGCATTGCAACTAACAAGCTAGCAACCTTTGATGCAAGTAGCATGCACGCCCCGATTACCAATCCTACTCCTCATCACAGCCTAGCCAGGGGCACTGTAGTATCTAACTTCCACGCAATTTAATTTGATGTTACGCATATATACATTTTGAGTCTATGTCTCCATAATTTTAGTGCTAATGGGACACTTCAATTGATCTACACATCCTAAAGTCCATACTTCACTATCTCAAGGGTGACATCAGTTTTTGTCTAAATCCACTTCTCATTTAATTTGCTCCACCACAAGCAACGTACTTAACTCTGCTGACACTGATTGGGCCGATATGGCCAAGACAATCAGTACCTTACAGTCTATCTCTTACTAGTACAACGAAGCTCTTTACTGGCAGTGCCACAAGCATTAATTTTCACTGGCGTTTAGCACAACCGCCAGTATGATAGGCTAGTGAAAATCGCAAACATTACAGTTGTGGTGCATGGTCTTATAACTAGCATTGCATTTTATTATAATTGACAGCAATTTCTGTAGATTACAGCACCTTGAATGTAATGGCTAAGGCTTGCCTGTATGGCTTGTTATTGCTCCCTGTACATCAACTATATCAGATGACCACCACTGCCAACTATGACAAAGCTAGTGTCGTCTACCTCTCGAACAGTCTGGTCCACACCAATGCACTAAACATGCTTCTGTCTGTGAGATGCCCTCAAACAAGGTCACGGTCTCTATGTGATCCATATGCTATTGAAGATAGCAGTGTAAAAATATCTTGACGCAAGGCTTAACAATATTACTTTTCAAGGATCTTACCATTGACAGTACAGAGCCCCCCGGCATCTCAAGTTACATTTTATGATACTATATTTAGTAGGTTCATATCATTTAAGGTTTTTGTTTTGATCCTACAAATTATTTTCATATGTAATTCCTCTAAGAGATGTCAATTATTATTTGCATGATGTCTAACCTCTAAATATGCATTATTTACAAATGTGGTCATTGGACATTGGGCTACTAGATGATTTATAGAGATGGAAAATTTAAAGGCCGCCTTTGAAAATAAAATCCAGTGTCCCGATTTTTTTTGTAGCGATGACATTAACATTCAGTTACATTGTATAGTCCACTAGTCCACTGGAAATTATATAATGATTATTACAATATTTTTCAGACACCACACTGTGTGAAGAAGACTGCAAAGCAAAAGAGGAAATCTGTTGACTACAGTAATGTTCTTCTAGCATTACCTTTTTGTCCATTGCCAGCAAAGAAAATGGTGCCAGGTGCTGCAGGAAAGGAAAGGGCAGCAACCAACAATAACACTACAGGTGGTGGACCATCAAGTAAGTATCCACTGCATAATAATCATAGAAAAGAAAATAGTGTGCAATAATGCATCAATGTGGGACTTATTCCAGGAGTATAGACGAAAAAATGGAAGTTAAAAATTTCTATTCATATTTTTTTCTCAAAAAACAATCTTATTCATACTGAAGTTGTTATTTATTATTTTCACCAGTTTCAGGAAACAAGAATCCTAAGGCTGCACGTGCACCCAAGAAGGAAGCACCAATGAAAGGTTGTCTAGGTACAATAATCTCCTGCTTCCATTTTTATTCATAAAGTTAATAGGATACATGAACCAAACAAGTTTCTATTGTTAGAGAATTCCATAGTATCATTAGTAGATGTGCATCTTTGGAATCATTAATTCTGCAGTCATGCTATCGAACATGAAATTTATTTTTTTTCCATACTGAAGAAGTTGTGTCATTTTCACTTGTTTTAGGTAAAAGTATGAATCATAAGGCTGCACATGCGCCCAATGATGCACCAACAGAACGAAACCTAGGTAAAATCCTCTACTCCTATTTTTTTCACAAAGAACCAAACAAATTTCACTTGTTAGGTAATTCTAGATTATCAATAGTAAAAGTTCATCTTTGGGATCAACAAGAATCCTGCAGTCATGCTCTAATCATCGATCTAGAATTTGGTTCAACCAAATTGTGAAATTTACACAAGATGGGGAAACAATGGATACTATATGGAAACTGACTTTGAAATGTTTACATAACAAAGTCGAATGATGAAATTGGTAAAAATGAGTGGAATATTAAAACTGGAATTTGTAGCTAAACCTGTCTTTCAATTTATTTTCTAGGTTCTGTAGTAGACATATATACAATGAACATCCTGTCCATGGGGATCAAACACATAACATATGTAGCCCATCGAACTAGAGATATTTCAAACATTGATGTGGGAAACTAAGAGTCCTATATATAATGTTTCTGTAGGCATCATAAAACAACCCAACTTCTCAAACCCTGGAGACGACATTATGGAAGGCCATTCAAGTAATGATACTATTTCTTTGAGTTTTGCATCAGATTGTTGTTTCATTTGACTTTTGTACTTTTTTTGCAATATTATTGATATGCTAATATATATTGATTCTTGTAGGTGATGTAACTGAACCAAATGAAGAAGCAGGTAATCAAAACCCACGCCTAATTGGAGACAATTGAAATAATGCTTTGGAAAACTAAGAGCTCTCTTAGCTAGGTTGTAATGTTTCTTTAGGTACAGTGCTGCTACAGAACCCTGGGAATGCAGAAGATACTCTGGAAGAGGATCCTGCAGGTTTTTCTACTTATTTGATTTTCTTACGTCTGTAGTTTCATTTGATTTACAAGTATATTTGGGACTGTAGTGTTAACATGGTAAAATTTATTAATTTGTTTCCAAATGATCCTACAAGTAATATTGTTCCTTCTTTGACTTTTTCTTCAGACTAATGTTTCATTTAATTTTCCACTTTTTAACATTTGTAATCATATGTGACTAATATGTTTTGATTTTTAAATTGTAGTGCAACAACCAAACGACGTCAATACTGAACAACAGACCATAGAGGAACAAGCAGGTACATTATAACCTTGGAGACCCTTCGAGAAAGGTCTCTAGTGTGGAACTAAGACTTTTTGATGTTGTGTGTGATATGCTAATATATACTGGTTTTTCTAGTTGTCGAGAACCAACAAGACATTGTGGTTAATCAGCAACACCTTCCAGAAGAACAAGCAGGTATGCTTTAGCTCATCCAATTAGTGATCCTTGAAAAAGTGCAGATGAGAAAGTAAAATTTCTATGATATAATTTTCTGTACGTAGGCATAGTGCGAGAACAAAACATTCAAAATGCTATAGAAGAAAATGTGCCAGAGGATCATGCAGGTTTGTTACTTCTTTCATACTTTTTTTTATATACGGTTTATCTGTATTATTTCCAATACAATTTACACTGCTAGAAATCGGGCTCTTTCCACATACAAGAGCAATATACTAGAACACAGGCAATGAAGAGGAAACGAGGGTTCTTTGTATTTCCCTTTTCTTGCATTACATGAGATGAATGTGACCTCTTATTTATAGTAACAAACTGAAGGAGGAGGCTAGTATGATCATCTAAGACTTTCCAAATGTCAATCCTGCTCCAACTGTTATCGTACTCTCATTAATTTGGCCACCATCAAAGTCTTCTTTTCGTTTTTGTTTCTTGATTTGATTTCATAACATATACTAAGTTATTGATTTCCAATATTTATTATTGTTTTCAGTTTTTGCTGATATATTCAACTTTCCATTGAATAATGAGCTCGTGGATCTTGGACAAATTGAAGACATTATGGAGGATCCAGCTGGTAAATTTTTTACTTCCGTGAAACTTTAGACTATTGATTCAATTCACTTTAGTACATATATTTTTATATTTGCTGTATAATAAGCTAATATATTTCTAGGAGTTGAGAATAAACAAAATATAATCAATAATCAGCAACACATTCCAGATCAACAAGCAGGTACATAATATATAACCCATCCAATTGGAGATCTTTGACACAGCACAGTAGACAAAATAAACTTTTTCTGACATAATTCTTATATATGTAGGAATAGTGCAACAGCAGAACCCTGCTGAAAATGCCATAGAAGTTGCAGAGGACGACCCTACAGGTTTGTTACTTTGTTGCATTCTTCTTATTATACATGGTTTCATTTTTATTTCTATTATTGTATATTACATAAAGGATTTTGTTTGCTAATATTTATTATTTTTCAGTCTTCGGTGATATATTCGACTTTCCATTAAATAATCAACTTATGGACCTAGACTGATGGTGATCGGCATAGTCAATTGCCAAGGCAATCGCATAAACTTCTTCTAAGATGTTTGTTGATTTATTTCCCAAGACAATCTCATAAACTTGTTATGAATATTTTTTTGTCAAATCGATCGGTTTTCATATTTGGACATAATGTTGTGTATGCAAGCATATAGTCTTCTGACTATACATGGTTGGTGTTTCTGCAGTCCGTAATGGCAACATACCAAATTTCTCTCCGTGTGTTTAAGTGTTTTACTGTTTTATATGTAGAAGAAGTTGATACCTATTTCTTTGGAAAAAAAGGACGGTATCTAATTGAGGTACTTGATGCACATTTATTTTCTGTTGAAGATAAATTGGACAACATAGATGTACAGGTCATCAATGCTTGTTCTATGGATATGAATTTATTGACGCGATAAGTCTAAGTTAATAGAAGAGGAAGGAAATACCTTATGCATACATACATCTCACGGTGTGAAGAAAGTACATTATTATCTAGAACAAGTAATCCTGACGCTGGAAGGGAGCAGGATCGAAGGCAACAACAACAAGGTGGATGGGGACGTTGGTATTAGGGTGTCGCATAGAGGTTTGGGTAGGTGCGACGTACAGCAGCCACTCAGTTTAATCCCGATTAAATAAGTTGATCATCGACCACTCAACACTAAGGCATGCTTAACCTGAGCCAAACCCGATGATAGTGTGACCTGAAGCATCTATGTTTTTACATGTCTAGGACCACGTCCATAAGTTAGTCTCTATTACAAAGCACTATGTGGAAAAAGGCGTTAAATTCACACCCCTTAGGCCTTGTTTGGATGTAGTCGGATTCACATCAATCCACATGTATTGAGGTGGATTGGAGTGGAACTTGAACTAAATTCTACCCCAATCCACACCAACACACATAGATTGAAGTGGATCCGACAACATCCAAACATGACCTTATACAGATGCCACCACGTATGTGTATGTGCAGTAGCACTATTACATAGGCGTTGTACTGACGTCTGTAGTAACTGGCCGGTGGGGTCGCCGGCCTGGCGAGATCAACATGCATGTGTAATAAGCTATTATTACAAACGCGTATGTTGTTTTCTCAGTCTGGGATAGTGGGGTGAAAATCTATGAACGTGTCTATGGTATACGCGTCGGTAGTAACATCACTTATTACAGACGCGTATTGACACATCATCTAGCTTCGGACGCATTCGTGAAAGACACATGTATATACAGTAGTTAGTACAGACGTATGTCATGATTCCCAAGGCCATGGATAGCGGCAGCAAAGTCTACTGACATGTGTATCGCATGCACCTCTACAGTTGTGTGTCTTATTGAAAACACCTTGGTAGTTGCAGACGTGAGTTCCTCATGCGTGGGGAAGAGCGAGAGTATTGCCTCCAAATAGATGTCTTAGTGGGCTCTTGCACGGCTCTCATGACGGTGGCGCATACCGTCATCACGCGCGGCGCAGGCCTCTGGCGTTATTTTCGGTGTTTTTTGTGGAAATAAAATGCCTATTTTTTATTGCACCGGAGGTAAGTTTTGGAGAAGTCAGGAGAGTGTTTTTTACTGAAAAAACACTTAGTCGGATGCTGACCGTTGGAGCGTCGGACGCGTGCTGGATCTGGAACTGGACGTGGCTGGAACAATGATGACCGTCTGATGAGCTGTGATGTTAGTAGGACCGTGAGCATTGTTTTTGGGCAGTGTAAGTCGGACGCTAAGGTGCATCCGATGGCATACCGTCGGATGCGTCCGATGCATCTTCGAGCGGTTCTAGAACTCTTTGAGTAGCGTCCGGTGTGAGGCAAGACTGTCCGCTGCGTAGCACCTGGCATGTCCGATGCCTCTTGACCAAGTGCGTGCATGACAAGCCAGCAGTCGCGATCGCGGCACTAAGTAGCCAGAACCCTGGGGCTATTACTATTGCCAATGCAGTCTTTGGATCAAAGCCACCAATCTCAGATGATGTCTTGGCCAAGGCCTTCCAGGTGCAAAAGGGGACAATTGATTCGCTTCAAGCTCAGTTCTGGGAGAACAACCACAACTAAATAAATCATGTTTGGGCAATGTATGAGTTCTAGAATAATTTGTATGGGGATATAGAGCTTTATTTGCACTTTAGATACTAAAGTTTGTTTTTATTATTTAAATGCTACTAATGATAATAAAATAAATGGTCAGTATTTCTTTAATATAATGGTAATTATTGTAGTCACAGGTCACGTGATTTTTCATGCGAGACACACATGCTTTGCCTAGCCGCCGGCGATCGAACCCGTGACCTTAGGCTCCATACGTGTTTGACCCCTAACTACTCCACCCATAATATAATTGTGTCCATTTGGGATATTCAGCCTCCCTATTTTGTGTTCATCTTGTATTGAAATGAGTATTCGGGACCATAAATAGGGTCAACTACAAAAATTTATAACTTTTTGAGGTCTAAAACTTTAGTTTGGATCATTTCTCCATCCGAGGTAGTTTGAAGAATTTTAATTTCAAATATGAGAAAGTTCCGACGTAGTTTGCATCACTTGTACTTGAGCTAATGTCTTCACCAGGATATTCTTCGCTCTGTTCTTTATTTGAGCTAGGTTCTTGCCGCCATCTTGTTCTAGCTTTTGTGCTTGCTTGTGGAGGACAAGCCCTTGATGCTTGGTATTGGTAAAGAGGTCTTATTGGCTATGCCCATGTGCCGCTTATGAGTGATGATCTTATGTTGATGACTTCATTCGGGGTTATCTCACCTAACTTCTCTCGTGATGCTCGAAGACTACTAAGTTTTACTCAAATATATAAGGGGCTATTGCGTTCTTACCCTTGTTTCAAAGTCGAATTGTGATTTTACTCTCGCTTTTGTCACCGTTGCGATTTTACCCCTACTTTGTCAAAACGAAGCTTTATTTTACCCCTACTCCGTGAACAGCCAGTAACAGTGTTAAATTGGCTTGGCAAGGACAACTTTGCCCTTGTAAAAATAGCCCTACTTTTCTGAATACATTGCGATTTTACCCCAGTTTTCAGAAAAAAAATTGACAGCAACATTAGACAACTTGTTACATATATTTCCACACAGCATGCAAATATAGATAGATAATATCAGATCAAAAGAAAATGTAGCAAAAGTATGCATACAACTCCAACCATTATCCAACATACAAGTCTAACAAAAGCAGTAGGTAATAGTGAGATATTACATATTCATTGTCATACATCACACTATTCCTAACATTGCAGCCAATCTCCCTCCTCTTCCTCTTCTTCCTGTTCTAGCTCTTCCTTCAATTCCAGGTCCTGCACTTCCTCTTCCACTTCCTCTCCCTCTTCCTCTCCCCCTTCCTCTTCCCCTCCCCCTCCCTCTCCCACTTCCACTTCCACATGCACTTGCACTTGCACTTCACATGAATGGAGAAAATGGTTTAGTAAACAAATTGACTAAATAATCAGAGTAAAGGAGCAAAAATCAGCATGACTCACATTGATGCTTGTGAAGATGACTCATTTTGAGAAGATGGTCGATTCCTCTTTTGACTAGCAGTTAGACCTCCTTGACAATACTTGGCTATATGTCCTAGTTCTC
>Ga0182004_10004019_pt1 | contig 11799 bp, 8 predicted proteins | sample Sormic07211540_1_FD_120479 | JGI IMG/M metagenome (GOLD analysis project Ga0182004, IMG submission 120479) | Endophyte microbial communities from Sorghum bicolor roots, Mead, Nebraska, USA - 072115-40_1 MetaG | ecosystem: Host-associated > Plants > Roots > Unclassified | place: USA: Nebraska...
CTCTCTCTCTCTCTCTCTCTCTCTCTCTCTCTCTCCCTCTCCCTTGTCACGACGATTGGGTGACCACCGACGCCGCCCCACGCAGTGCCCAGGTCTTCTTCGTCGGGCCCTTGGCCGGCGTGGAGCACCAACCCATGCCCACCCCCTTATCTGCCCTTCCTGCCGTGCGAAACCGATCACCCAAACCCTAACTTATGCTATTTGGGTATTTGTATTCGGATCTGGTCTAATCACAAGCATATACATGTATTATGCCGCCTATTAAATGCGATATTTTTTCCTTTCGCAAAAATTATTGGGTACCTTATTTGTAGTGATCGCGCCTTACTATTTTCCATTAACAGATACTAAGGTTATTTTGGTTGTGCATATCAGGTTGGATATAGTTCTGGGTTTTCGCTCCGAAGAACAAAATGGACAATGTTCAGAGTGAGAACCGAACTGATACCAAGCAAGATGATGATGTGCGCCAAAGCAAACAGGATGATGAGGTAAATTGAGACCTCTACTCCTTTATTAAATATTTCATGGATAAATGATGTTTATTGTTGTCGATGACTCACAATTTTACTGTTGATGGTTATCCTATCGTTCTGCCTTGTAATTTTGTCCACTTAATGATATTGGTAAATTAGTCCTATCTAATCTTATTTCATTGGCAGATCCTGGAACTGATAGGGCTAAAACTTAGTTAGGAAGAGGTTTGGGGTTTTATTTGCCATGCCTAGAATCGGTTGGGCATTTGATAGGCCTGCCATAATAAAGGCTTGAGTGCTTGAATGATGAGAGCGGTGTGGGACAGAGCACTATATTGACACTGGTAACCATTGCATACTCTGAATTCTAGTCATGGAGCTAACCAACCAAATGTCACCAGTAGCAGTTATATGTCCACTTGGGCAAAGACAAATCCTGGACCTATCTCCATCAACAAACTAACTATTCTGGTCAGAGTGTGTGCCTGTGTGAAAGCACTCCACAAATGAAAATTTCTTTGTCCGTCAGTTTCTACTATCCTATCTTAAGGCAATTTTTTAAAACTGGACCCTTGAATGCGGCTCTAGTGGATTTACCTCTGTAATTTAAAGCCTGTGTTACCTATAAATACCTGTTTCCATTAGTTGTCTGGGTATTGAATTCAAGTGTCATAAACATCAGGATCCTGCTCACTAATCCTGACATTCTTTTACTCTATATATGCAGGAGGCCCGCCTTGAAGAATATAAAAAGATAATTGATCAAAAGACTTCCCTCCGCCGGAGCAACCTAAACCCTGAAAGGCCTGGTAGTTATTTCTTTCACTATTTTTATTTCATATAGCTCTTCTAATCACAAATATAAGTGAATCTTGGTTTGTCCTAAGTCAAATTTTAAAACTTTGATGACAAGAATCCATAAAAATATATTACTTTAAATGGAAACAGTTATGGATAAAAATAAAGTTAGTTTCCATGATGAAGTAAGTCTATAATTTTTTCTCTTGAATAGGTAGGAGTAAAATTTTGTATATTGATTGTCAAAGTTTTTAAAAAAGCTTAACTTATTACATACCTAGATGGAGCTAATATTTGTGGTTAAAGTAATGCGTTGCTGCACAAGCAATCATTCAAATCAAGTGCTGGAAACATTCTTGTTTTATTCTTGTTAGGTGGAGGATTTGTTTCTACACTGGAACAATATTCTAGAATTGCATGAAATCCTCGTTTTAGATATTGCAGACAGTATGGGTTCTCTACTTTGACTTGTATGTCAAAACTTTGCTACAGGATAATTATTTTAAAATTTGCTTGAGGATATTTTTTTTGGTACAATGATAAGGAACAATTTTATGCAATGTAAAAAATGGTTGAGGATAATTGCTTCAAATTGTGTTGGAAGAATTTTTTGGTACAATCATAAGAAACAATTTTCAACTAAAAAACTTGTCTTTGAGTGGATGTGAACAAATCTGTGTGTTGTACGACTGGAAATGTATATAAAGTTTGTAGCAGCCAGAAATTAGATGAGAAATATGGCTGCAATCAAAGAAAACCAAATTTTGTGGCTTCTCGTCCCAGAATCTCAAGGAAGATTTTAGATGCTCCTTTTCTTTCACATGCCACTTCTAAAATTCTATTTGCTTGACCGCTAAAAACCCACTCTTACAATTTGTTGTGGATGAGGTACAACATACAAGAGTTCCCTGTTGCTTATATATGTTCTTAGAATATTGACAAACCCACTCTGACAATTTGTTGTGGATGAGGTACAACATACAAGAGTTCCTGTTGCTTATATATGTTCTTAGAATCTTGACAATGGGTGATGATGAGCTACTTAATGGTTTGATACTTTATTATTTTCTTATTTTGCTTATGTAATCTTCCATTTTGCAATTTCAGGTTCTTTTTCATTGGTGGATATGATTCATATTTCGTTAGAATATACAATTTCTTATCTTGACTAGCAGCACCTAATTCTGTTTTTTGACTTTTGTGACAATTCACTAATTCCAGATGCAAACTACCTGAGAACCCTAGACTCCAGTATCAAGCGAAATACAACAGTTATAAAGAAGTTGAAGACAATAAATGATGAACAGAAGGATGGGCTAATGGATGAGTTAAAAAGTGTGAATTTGAGCAAATTTGTCAGCGAAGCAGTTTCTTATATTTGTGAGGCCAAACTTCGCTCAGCTGATATACAAGCTGCTGTTCAGGTAATTTGCAATAGTAGTGGTTACACTTTATGCAAAAGTGCCAATTTCTGATAGACATGCTTATGATGTTTATTGCTGTTGGTCCCTTCACTTTACATGTGCAAGATCCTTTCTCTGTGTGAAATATCTGAGCTACGTAATGAAGTATGCTCATTATCCCCAGTGGTTGTTATGGAAACAATGTGTGAATCACCTCAGTTGGTTAGTATTAAGAAGGTTATCAATATTACCGGAGCTATATTTAGGGGCATGCATCACCTCAGTCGGTTAATATTAGCAAGGTTATCCCTAGGAGTTCAACTTGGTTGGCTGTGACCAGTTGGCTGGTGCAATAAAGTATCAGTTTGCCAAATTGGGTTCACAAGAGCTTCTTTTTCAATGGGAGAAGCCTGATGACTAGTGGGGAATCTGCTGGTCTGCCCATACAGTGCTTGCTGCCTTGCTGTCATCTTGCTCCTCATGCCATATTCGTGATTACCTTTGGAATTATTTCTGTGTTACTGTATACAACCATTTTGACATATGCTGTGTAGCATAACTATGGTAGCCAGCTGCTGTTGGCTTCCTGGAATGTTCGATTCACTTGTTTGTGGGTTAGCCACTGGTGGGATTGGGCAGTGTTTTTAATAGAAAGTTTGTCCTCTATTCCTATATTTGTTTGAGCCACAGCTTTTGGGCTTTTGGTTCTGATTGTTACCTGTTTGCTATTGGCTTTTGTAATAACTTTTTAGCTTCTCAGCACACCAAAAGCAAGAAAAGCTCATCAGAACGTGTTTTTCAGCTTTTATTAGTTCATTTTTTCAGAAGCCAGCTTTCCACCTTTTCCAAAGCTCAACAGCTAGACTGTTTGTTTCAGCTTCTGGCTGGCAGAAGCCTGCAAAAAGCTGAAACAAACAGGCCCATAGTCGCTGCAGCTTAACCATCACCACTTTACTTTGAGATTTACTGATTTTGTTATTAATGATGAAGGCGTTTACTCATGAATTTATTCTATGTGGATTTACTCTAATGTAGGTTTGCTCCCTCCTTCATCAAAGATACAAGGACTTCTCTCCTTGTCTTATACAAGGTCTACTTAAGGTCTTCTTTCCTGGAAAATCTGGAGATGATTTGGATGCAGATAAAAATTCGAGAGCCATGAAGAAGAGAAGCACATTGAAACTTTTGATTGAGCTGTATTTTGTTGGAATTGTCGAAGATGCTAGTATATTTGTAAATATTATAAAAGATCTTACATCAGCTGAACATTTGAAGGACCGTGAAGGAACTCAAACAAACTTGTCTCTTCTATCTACCTTTGCTCGTCAAGGGAAGTTTTTTTTAGGGCTACAATCTCATGGTCAAGAAGCTTATGATGAGGTAAGATAAGCTTATGTATCAACGTTATTTGTTTAAGTTATAGAAGGCCTTAGAAAAAAAAACTAATCACAAGTTAACCAATGAAGTAGAAACTAGAAAGTGAACTGATAAAGTAGATTTTCAGTTCTTCACTTCAGGAAGTGTCATTGACTCCTGATGCCCATCAGGCTAGGGCTGAAGCACGTGAGAAAACCTGCATGCATAAAAATCATGACTCTGATAACCATTCTGCTACTGAGTACTGTGCTGAGCAGTGAGCACAGACCAAATATAGCATGCTGTCAAGTGTTGCCAACAGATTGATATGTGTTGGTCATTTGGTGGAATTCCTGTTAATTTATTCACTACGTGTGGCATCTATCTACATCAATTAATTTGCCAAAAATGTTGAATCTGTGCAGTTCTTTAAGGACCTAAATGTTACTGCTGAGCAGAAGAAGTTCTTTAAGAAAGCCCTGAACTCTTACTATGATGCTGTAGCTGAACTACTACAATCAGAACATGCGGTAAGTCCTTTTCTCTGTTAGTTTGGACACTCTTGTTTGTTGTAATTTGAGTTTCTTATATCCGTGACCGTGCATAAACTAAACTCTTCTTTGTACCTAGTCTCTTCGTCTAATGGAGGCAGAGAATGCAAAAGTTTTAAGTGCCAAAGGTGAACTAAGTGATGAGAACACAGCCTCATATGAGAAACTCAGGAAGTCTTTTGATCAGTTACTACGTGGTGTATCCTCGTGAGTATTTATTGGTCCATTTCAGCAGAAAGCTGCCATTCTCTAGTTCTTTTTATTATATATATATTAAACATCATGTAGTTCTGCCTATTTTGGATTGAGCATAATGGCATCTGGTGTTTTGTTTGTGTGGGTCTGATGATGAATTGCAGAGGAGCACACATGGGCATGGACCTTAGCACTTACTACCTGAACTTTTCTTGCCTCCCTTGGACCAGCCCTTCTTTAAAATTAAAAATAAGATGCACTTTTTAAATAAAAAACAAAGATAATCAATTTACTTACATGAAAAGTCACATTCAGTCAGGATGCAACATCAGTTGGATATATTAAAGTAGACATGGTATAGGTAGTATGGTTGTACCATCCTACTAAGTTCCATCCACATGTTCAACCTGCATTAGGAATTAGTGTAATACTAATTTCCTAATTAGATGTGACAGCACGGTGAGCAACCACAAAATAGCCCATTAGTTTTATCACAATGTGAGCGTTTGTTGATAATTCTCTGTTAACATGTCGGTTATCATTCCATATTTTTTTTTCCTATATGATTCTTGGCTGTCTTAACGTGTTCTTTTGCAGGCTGGCTGAATCTCTTGACATGCAGCCTCCAGTGATGCCAGATGATGGAAATACAACAAGAGTTACTACAGGAACCGATGCCTTGCCTTCTTCTGGAAAAGAATCATCTGCATTGGAACCTATCTGGGATGATGAAGATACCAAAGCTTTTTATGAATCTTTACCTGATCTCAGGTTTACTTTTCACTATAAGTTGCCAATATCTGTTACATTCTTTAGCTTTCTTTTATTATCCTTTTGAAATTATATATATATTTTTGAGCAGAGCATTTGTACCGGCTGTATTACTGGGAGAGGTTGAGCCAAAATTGAATGAGCAACATGCTAAGGGCCGCGAGCAATCTAGTGTAAGACTCTGAATCTTTAAAGTAGTCCATTCTTCAAGCATCATGTCTTTAATGTATATGTATAAGAGGGTTCTATTGCAATTTCATCTTTATAAACTTGGATTTCGCTCTGATTATGTTTGCTTGCAACATTTCAGACACTGATGGGTTCCTTGTATATCTTTTGTTGGGTTTGCTTAGAATATCCCCCGGTTTGTTTCTTTGGATTGCAAGGTGGTCTTTTAAGGGCATGCACAAAAGAAACTCAACCACTGGGGGAAAGACTGCCCCCATGCCTTAAGGACATGCACAATGCTCCTGTCTCTTACTATCTTAGCCTTTTTATAAGCTTTTAAGAGACGTGGGTTGGCTATTAAGTTGATTTGATGTGATCCCACAGTATCTTGAACTTTTATCAATATGGCAAAATCTCAAAGAGACGCTCTTCTAGCTAAAAGAGGAACTGCATTGAACAGAGAATCTAGGCCTATATTCATAAGTACATTGATCCACACCAGGCATGAAATTTCTGGCTCCACCTCTGTTAGATTCTTTCCTTGTTCTCTGTCTGCCTAGGATATTACTAATCTGGCAAGTCTGGGACATAAGGTGGCACCCTTGTGTATGATGATGTGGTGAAATACTCTCTTAGATTGCCCAGAATGGTAATTTTACTTCACAACAAAGATTTATGTGGTGGGGGTCATGATCAGAGCCAAAGAATTCTAAGGGACCAAACATCAAGGATTAGAACTCGGTGGGTGCCGAATAAGTTTTTAATACTATGTATGAGTTGTTTGATACTGATAATTAAATAAGTATAAATCAATCATAAGGGGGGCAGGGCTCCCCCTAGTCCGTTACTGTATCCGGCTATCCGCACCATGCATGTGAAGCGTAAAATGTATTCATGAATGGTAGAATGTTCACCTTTGAACTAATAAAACATGTTCCAATAGATTTTTACATCTGGCATCAACATGGTTTGCGCCCTTTGCTTCTGAGTGAGAAAAGGCAGAATTTATTCATCTAAATATGCATTCACTAGCCATTTTCTTTTATTATTATTTTTGGGTTTCCACTAAATTATTTTTGAATTTTGTTATGAAGGAGTCCACTTCAGAACAAGATACTGAACTACATGACAATGTTCAAACTTCTGCCACTGAACATCAACTAGAAGTTAAAGTAGATGATGTAGTGAAAGAGAGTGAAGACAAAGATAAAGAGAAGGGAAAGGATGGTGAAAAGGAAAAATCCAAGGAGAAGGATCTGGATAAGAAAAATGAAAGAGAGAAGGAGAAAGGAAGAGCCTTGGATGGTGCAAGTCTGGATAACCTCCTGCAGAGGCTGCCGGGGTGTGTCAGTCGTGATCTCATTGATCAATTGACGGTATTCACTCATCTTATAATTTCTGTCCTCTTTATTTTAGAGTGACTGTCATAATCAACCTACTTTTATTTTCCCCAGGTTGAGTTTTGCTACCTAAATTCTAAAGCAAATCGAAAGAAACTTGTGCGTGCCTTATTCAATGTTAATAGGACTTCACTGGAACTGTTGCCTTACTATTCTCGTTTGGTTGCGACACTATCAACTTGTATGAAAGATGTTCCAAGTATGCTTCTGTCTATGCTTGAAGAGGAGTTCAACTTTTTAATAAATAAGAAGGTATACTCATAACTCTTTGCTTGACGTTGTTTGTGCTCAGTTCTTCTTATCTTATCATAAATATTGCTTCTAAGCCTTGACAGTATGCAGTATTTATTGTTTGCTCTGGAATGCAAGTTGCATCAATAACATCAATATAAACATGAAATGCATGACAACACTAGTTGCTGCAAATCCTCCTAGGATGTTGAACTTGAAGTGGAGGGCGGCAGCAATTATTTCGCCTCCTAGGTTTTGTATTTACTGGACTAACATTTCTCTCTGCTTTGTTACCTTTCAGGATCAGATCAACATTGAAACGAAAATAAAAAATATACGGTTTATCGGGGAGTTGTGCAAGTTCAAAATGGCTCCTCCAGCTCTTGTTTTTAGCTGTTTGAAGGTGTGCGTTTATTAAGCTCAGAATTAGTAATTTCTACCTTTTACATGTGCTACTTTGGTAACAAACATTTGTTTTCTATATATTTTGCAGGCCTGCCTTGATGATTTCAGTCATCATAATATTGATGTGGCTTGCAACCTTCTCGAGACTTGTGGCCGTTTTTTGTATCGCTCACCTGAAACTACGATCCGCATGGCTAACATGCTGGAGATACTGATGAGATTGAAAAATGTCAAGAATTTGGATCCACGCCACAGTACACTTGTAGAAAATGCCTACTACCTTTGTAAACCGCCCGAAAGATCTGCACGGATATCAAAAGTTCGGCCACCTTTGCATCAAGTAAGATTTCCATTTATTCTTTGTTATATGTTCTGTTGTGCCTTATCTACAAAAATGTAAAAATTAACTATTCTCCCTCCTTTTCCTGTGTAGTACATAAGAAAGTTGCTTTTCTCAGATCTTGACAAATCAAGTGTTGAACATGTTTTGCGCCAACTACGCAAGTTACCTTGGGCAGAATGTCAACAATACCTTCTGAAGTGCTTTCTAAAGGTTCACAAAGGAAAGTACAGCCAGGTTCATCTGATTGCGCTTCTCACTGCTAGTCTCAGCCGCTATCACGATGACTTTGCTGTCGCAGTGGTAGATGAGGTTAGTTCCTTTAGCTGACTGCATAAATTAAGGAATGAAAAAGGAACATTTTTTTAATATTTGTTGGAGTCTGTTCTTTTTTCTTTTTCTGTTGTAGTCGCCATAAAATGAAATTGTAACACATTAATTAACTGGCAGTTTTCAGTTATCCAGCTGTTACTCTGGTGATGAACTAGTCGACATCCAAGTTATATGTTTATTTTTTTTATTTTGATTTAGGTTTTAGAAGAGATAAGGGTTGGATTGGAGTTGAATGACTATGGGATGCAACAAAGGCGGCTTGCCCACATGCGGTTCCTTGGAGAGCTATACAGCTACAAGCATATAGATTCATCTGTTGTTTTTGATACACTGTACCTTATCATTGTGTTTGGTCATGGAACTCCTGAAGTAAGTAATTCCATCATTCAACAGTGATTTAAGGACCATTGCTATCATCAAATTCATTTCTGACATCATACCTCCTCACACACTACTCCCCTGGCCTCTCCGTCCCAAAATAAATCAACCTCTGACTATGTATCTAGATACTAGATACATAACCAGAAGTTGATTTATTTGGGACGGAGTATGTGGCAATATGCAATAAAGAATTACCACAAAGCTTATGACTATGTTAAGCTAGCCTCTTTCATATTTTGTAATAAATGGAAGCTTATGTTTGCGACGATTGATCACAGTGTGTAGATCCATCATTTGTTCTCGTTACTCATTAGGGATGCAATTTCAAACTATTTTGGGTCATCTGGTCGACCCAATAATTTGATCAAATGAACTAGAATGGCATTTCCGTAGTTTGAGAGGAGTGGAAAAATGAACTAGAATGGCATTTGAACGTAATTAGTTAGCTGGCCCAAAAACACCATTGGGTACCCACTTGCATCCCTAGTTCTCATTGAACATTTTCCCCTTCACTTGTGCAGCAAGATGTGTTGGATCCACCAGAAGATTGCTTCAGAATCAGGTTGATCATTACACTTTTACAGACCTGTGGCCACTATTTCAGTAAGGGATCTTCAAAAAGGAAGCTGGACAAATTCTTGCTACACTTCCAAAGATACATTATTAGTAAAGGGCCCTTACCACTCGACATAGAGTTTGACATTCAGGTTAGTTCTTTTTGTATACAACTCGCACACATGCGTGAATACATACATAAAACTTCTATGTTATGGACTGAATCATGAAGTCAAACCAATCTAGAAGCTGTATGATGCATGTAGTTAAATCTATGTTGTGAGTGATCAAGAATGCTTTCTTGGTAGGTTTTACATTCTGAATATGAGGCAATGAACCGATTTGTATCTGATGTTTATCCAATAATTTACTTATCTATGCTATGCATAATTAAACATTGGACATCCAGGATTTGGTGTGGTGGTGGGCCACAATCATAATGATTCATGCCTGTCAACATTTTGTGTGTGATTTGCTTCTTGATCAGATCATGCAGACTTTTTCTTATCAATGGGACCAGATCCCTTTATTTCAAATAAGATTGTAACTTTACAACTATTTGACCTAGTGTGCTTAAGCAGCAGCATTTAATTTGCTAATGGAAAGCCTAATAAAGTGTAAATGATGATAGACAAATAGAAGTGTATGACATTTAGAGCCTGACTTTGGTTCACAAATCACAAGGCACACAATCAGTGCTCCAGTAATATACTGGCTGCACGTCTGGCAACAACCCCACAATGTACTCTCAGACCAGCATGTTACATTTGGTCGAGGCAATATTCCTATCAGCTATTGGTAGATCATATTGCTGCAATTATGTTTACCCGAAGTTCATTCAAAGAGAATCATGGTACTGTACAGTGTACACTTGAATGTTGAATTGTTTGATGACTCTTGAGTACTTTTTTTTAGGACTGAGGACATATTTTATGTGTTCTTGCAGGATTTATTCGCCGAGCTACGACCAAACATGTCTAGGTACTCGTCAATTGAGGAACTTGTTGCTGCGTTAGTTGAGCTTGAAGAAAATGAACGTTCAGCCCCAGTAGAAAAGGTTGAAAGTGAAAGACACTCGGACAATGAATCTCAGAAAAGGCAGCCACGAGATGCTGGTCCATCTGTGAATGGTGAAAGCGCTGCAAATGGAGTTGAGGAAAATGGCAAGGATCATGAAGTAGCAGATAGTGAGAGCTATTCAGATAGTGGCAGCATTGATGGGCGGGAAGAAGAGGATATATTATCTGAGGATAAATCAAATGATGGCTCAGATAATGAAGGCGACGATGAAGATGATGGCATTCCTGTTGGTTCTGATGAAGATGAGAATGTTGAGGTTAGACAGAAAGTCATGAAGGTTGATCCTAAGGAGCAAGAAGACTTTGATCGAGAGCTCAAAGCCCTTCTTCAGGAGAGCTTGGAGTCACGCAAATCAGAGGCCCGTTCAAGGCTCCCTTTGAATATGATGGTACCGATGAATGTCCTTGAGGGTTCAAAGGACTCAAGGGCCACAGAATCTGAGAGTGGAGAAGAAACAGTAGATGAAGAGGGTGGCAATGCTGGGAGTAGCAGCAAGGTGCGTGTTAAGGTGCTAATGAAGAAAGGACACAAACAACAGACAAGACAAATGCTAATTCCCGCTGATAGTTCAATTGTGCAAAGCACGAAGCAGCAAGAAGCCGCTGAGCTTGAGGAGAAGCAGAGCATTAAGCGAAGGATCCTCGAATACAATGAAAGGGAGGAGGAAGAACTGAATGGAGCATCACAAATGGGGAACTGGGGTCAAGGAGCTACCAATACCAGCAGTATCAGATCAGGTGGCCGGGGCAGCTGGGATGGTTCAACACGGGGAGGTGGTCGACAACGGCACCACATCGCGGGTTCTGGTGGTTTCTATCACAGTTATGGCAGGAGAAGATAAGTTTGCTGCGTGAGTGTGTCCTGATGGGAGGTGGTCGACAGCGGCACCGCACCGCGGGTTCTGGTGGTTTCTATCACAGATATGGCAGGAGGAGATAAGTTTGCTGTGTGAGCTATTTGTCCTGAGCTTTTTGGCAGGGCAATGCTTCTCTCTATTTAACCGCCTAACATACATACATCAGATTAACAGTGAAGGGATTTCGGGGAGGTTAACACAGCTTGATGGATGATTGCTTCCACCACCCTAATCTGAAAAGAAGACAATTCTACCACTGATGGGAGATAGCAATGCCTTGAAGGAGCTATTTTTTTTTCCCCTGATGGTCCGAATGATCTCAAGTTGCTACGGTGCTTTGGTAAAGCTGGTAGTTATGGCTGTACCTGGAGAGCACATATACTCCGGTTGCGCATGTACATATATATAACGTAACATAATATGGCAAGGAGTGTAGGTCGTTTGGAAGATTGTGTTTTGTAGCAATGTAGCGTGCGCACATGTGGATACCATGGTGGTAC
>Ga0182004_10004020_pt1 | contig 11798 bp, 11 predicted proteins | sample Sormic07211540_1_FD_120479 | JGI IMG/M metagenome (GOLD analysis project Ga0182004, IMG submission 120479) | Endophyte microbial communities from Sorghum bicolor roots, Mead, Nebraska, USA - 072115-40_1 MetaG | ecosystem: Host-associated > Plants > Roots > Unclassified | place: USA: Nebraska...
ACTGTTTCCTTTCTCCATGCAGAGCTAACTGCGATCAAACAGATTCTGTGCTCGATCATGTATCATTCATTGACGATGCCTTCAAGCAAATCGATTCAGGATAGCACATAGCTTATGAAAAAACCACGCACTGCACTCCGCAAGGGCACCCATCCCTAGGACCTGTTCATTTCCGCACATTCTGGCGTCCATACTACCGCCTCACCTTTCAAAACTGCAAAATTCAGCTACAAGCAAAAGGCACTCACGTCCCAGGACTCGGACGCCAGAATATATATAATCCGCGATTCCTATAGCTAGAACTAGCTACCACGAGGGAGCTAATCGCGAAGATGATAATAATAAAAAAAAACCGAAGACAAAGCCAAGGGAAGGGAAGAGCTGCGGGCCGGCGGGCGGGCGGGTACCGCACCTGCTGACGCACGCGAGGCGTCCGATGTCGGCGGGCGGGAGTAGGTCGACGACGGCGCAGAGCACCTCGTCGGGGAGCACGGCAAGGGCGCCCAGCGCCGCGTCCCTCCGGCCATTGCCCGCCGCTTCCATCGCGCCCCCCGGTCTGGACGTCTGGTCGCTGGTTGGTGGGTCGGGTTGAGCAGAGAGCCCGAGGCCTCTCTTCAGATCGGTGGGAATTGCGCGTGGGAAACAAGCGAAGAAGCAGGGGACGCGGTGGACCACGCGGCGCGGCCGGCCGAGGGTCCTCTTTATTTGTAGCGGGGGAATCGGATTCGAGCCCGGGGCGCTTCCCCTTCTGCTTTGGCGCCCCGCTAAAATACGTAACCGAGGCGATAACGCGTGAATCGAAAGGAGGTCCAAAGACACGCGGTATTAATAAACGCGGAAATTGGAAGTGCCTGTTGGGTGGAGAAAGAAACTGAATAAAAGCCTCGCCAAAAGATTTTTTTTATTAAAAAAAGGGAACAAAAAAGAAAAGAAAAAAAAACTGACGACAGAGCCAAACTTAGCACCACCGCACATGTGTCTCAAACAGATAGATGTTTTTTTTTTCCGAATAAGCACGAGTGTGCATATCTTTACATTAGGGCCCTGTTTAGACTCTAGATGTAGCTAAACAGCCATTTGGAGAAATGAGCACTTTTTGAAAAAATGGATCTAAAAGAGGCCTGTAAAACTTGGGCTTTAAAAATTTAAAATTTGAGACCTTGGAGCCTCAAAAATGTGTAAACTTACTTAGGGACGCGTGTCTTGTGTGTTGCAAATCAAAAAAAATTTGAAAAGCATCTAAACACCTAGTTGGAATGTAAGTTTACAGCCAAAAGTTTTGGGATGTAAAGATTTGGAATTTAAACAGGCCCTAGATGTGGTTGATGTTAGAAATCGAATCACATTCTTCTTCCATCTTCTTTTGGTGACTCGGTGTGGAATCTTAGGTTTGCTGAGATGTTTATTTACTTTTTGTGTAGAGGATGAAAATGACTTTTGCGATTTATTAAGGCATTGATACGAGTGGTATATAGCACTATATAATTGCACGACGACCATTTTGTTGTGCCAAATGAAATTTGACGGCACACAACACGAATTTTCTGGCTCTTAAAAACGACAAATATACATGCCTGCGACTAAAGTTCGTACCACATGTGGCTATCTGGCGAGCCAAGAATCTAAGGTCACGAATTGATGCTCATCTAGTCATGCGCTATGACGAGCTCTCATACTCCCATGTTTTGGTGCATATTCAAGCGAAACTTTCAGCCGGCAGGTGAGATCGACCTATTCCCTAGCTCCCTGCTGCTGTTTGGAGCCAGGGCAGGGGAAGGTGATCCCTCCTTGCTGCTGTTTGATCCCATGAATATCTTACTTGTGAAACCAAAAGAATGAACACAACGTGTCAAAAAAAAATGAACAGAAGGCTAACAATGCATCGGCATGGACTCAAAAAATACACATACAATTCTGCCAAACTCAGGGGGAGCGTAAGAAAGATAAAAAAAACAGTTACTTTACAAAATAATTACATGCCCTATAACATCATTATCACTTAAATAAATAGCTAAAAGCTAAGTACTCCATACACTACTTTGCTCTAAACATAAGTCTCAACATGGCGTTCTTCAGTTCTTGTTTCTGAAGCCTCATGAACTCAATGAGAGCACCAGACAAACTAACAAGTCAAGGATATAACAGCACTATGTTTATAACTAGGACATAATAATATATATGTGTCAAACTCCATCTTCTTTTATTGTAGCACCTTGTGTCCGGATGCAGCGGTCGCATCTTTTTCACCGTGAAATTTCCAAACCGTGTAACTCTGGACAAAACCCCACCTAATCAACTGATATTCGACTTCGCCGCTATCTATCCATGCAAGCTCATTCTTGCAACGAGAACACAGACATATGATTACCTTCCGATTCACACTTAAAGCATGCTTCCGAGCTTGTCAACAAACTTCATCACTTCTTTTTTTTTTGAGTGAACAACTTCATCACTTCTTTCACGAAAGAGAGTTCTAGCCTTGATGTGTTGTACATGCATTGTGACCTTTCCATGTTCTCCGCGGCAGACATCATGGACATGATCCACCCGGCACTGGTGCACTGATTGTCCGACGAACTCTGCAAGGCCATTCATAGGTAAGAGGATCCGACATAAAGTTCATAAGTAATATGCTGTCAAGCTACTCATTTCCCCTTACAATTTTTTTGAATGTTTGAAACTGAAGTTTATATGAAGTTGCTCCTCATGCTGCTGCTATAGTACACAGAAGATAACATGCACCATTCTACTTAACTAAAATGTTGGAGCATTAAAACCATAGCCAAGAGATCTCGCTTGTTTTCCTTGCATAGTTTAATTGGTTACTTTTTACACCATAAACATGCTTTGCTTTCCATTGAAATCTTTTGATCATATATATATCCACTAGAACTGTGCCCTCACGATTGTTGCTGGATCGTTGCAACTTCTTGATGTTTATGACTATTTGATTTGTTGCACATCTAACTGGGTTGTGCACTCATGCTATATGAATAAATTAGATCCGCACCGTTTGCAGGCCCAGACTGTTATCAGTGAGCTGTGGTACCAGGATTAATATGAATTATACAGGAAAGACACAAAGCATTGACCGATGAAATGGAAACAAACTAAGTAATTGCTGCAGGAATTAGCAATTGTTTCATTTGGTTTTCACTTGTTCACACACCAAGCAGCTAGATGCTAATCTGAATGACACTGCAGAGAATGGCGAGGGTCGATCTGTCTCAACTCTAGGGGATGTCTACGGCCTTGGCATACTGTTGCTTGAATCTGAACTGTTTGACAAATTGTACTCCAAGATCACAATCTGTCTCAACCCCAGATGCAAGAACTAATTCGACTCAGAAATCAGGTGAAGCATCTGGAAAAGGGAGGGGAGCGATTACCTTCTTGGGGCCGGATGTGACGGCGCTGAGAGAGGATGTGTCGGATGTGGTCGGTGGGCGACGGACGGCAACGGCAATTGAGGTGACGACGGCGGATGCGACCGAGGTGGAGGGGGAGGTCGTCTCGCTGGCCCCAGGAAAGGCCCAGCCTAATATGGCCCGGCCAAATTCCGCGGCCCGGCGAAAAGGCCGGAAATACCTTCCTCCGGTGGATGGAGGTTCCAAAGGAGGCCCTAGTTTATTTTCCTAAAGTTTGAGGTCTATCGCAGTTCTTGTTTTTAAACATCAATCAGTTTTGATAGCTCGAAATAAATCTGTCCAAAGCTCTAATCAAGGAATTTTTGGAATTTATAATTAGAGAGAAATGTAAAAAAATATTAATTTTGGCAAATTCTATCTGCTGCAACAATATTCAAGCGGAAGCTGATGCTAAATATATTCATGGGCCAAGCACAATATGGAATGAAGCAACAACGAGCTTCATGGAGTGCTTTGAGTTGAAAGAGAGGATTAGAAGTGTCGAGTCGTTCATCCATTGTATAAGAGAATGAAGGAATGAAGCAACAGATGTAATAGTTAGATTTTTTGTTTTTCACATAAATATGATTGCAATTGGCCCTTGAGCAACCAGATTTTATTGTTAGCAAGACCGTGGACGATGTAAATTGTTTTGATAATCGATAAGGTCACCCATGATGGCCTTTGCTCTGAAGTAGTAGTAGTTGAAAGGTGCAATCAGCATATCACTTTGTTCTGCTGAAATCATTTCATCCTCGTACCAGAGGCCATCCTGCAGTACAGCGTCACCTGACTACTACATTATTTGGAAAATAATTGCTGTGGCATGTTCCAGAATTTTGCCATCATCACAAATTTCACACTTTAGTTTGTGGAAAATAATTGCTGTGGCATGTTCCAGAATTTTGTCATCATCACAAATTCCACACCTTTTTAGTTAGGGGGTGTTTAGTTAAAAAAAAATACAAAATGCAAAATGCCAACTATTTTGGAATGGTGGAATGCAAAATGCCAAATTTTTCAGGATCATGTTTAGTTCCATGCAAAATGCAGAATTTATTGTCTCATGAGACATGAAAGCCTCTTGAGGATCATTTTAGGTTTTTTGGCCTCTTGAGGCCAAAATCCAAAATGGAGAATAACCACTTTTTGCCAAAAATTTTGCATGGTGTTTAATTCCATTTTGCAAAATGATGGACCAAAACTCAAAAAATTTTGGGAAAAAAGAGAAACTAAACACCCCCTTAATATGGCTGATCTTTTCTGTCTACCCCATGCATTAGCAAACCAGAACTAATCTTTGTTTCAAAACAAGACCAATGAACAAATTTTCTATGAATGTCTCCAGGCCGCTATCAGACATGGCAGACCTGATTGTTTCGGGCCTTGTTTAGTTCACTCCGAAATCCAAAAAGTTTTCAAGATTCCCCGTCACATCAAATCTTGTGTTACATGCATGAAGCATTAAATATAGACGAAAGCAAAAACTAATTACACAGTTTGTCTGTAAATCACGAGACGAATCTTTTGATTCTAGTTAGTTTATGATTAGATAATATTTGTCAAATAAAAACGAAAGTGCTACAGTAGCGAAATCCGAAATTTTTTCGTAACTAAACAAGGCCTCGGTCAAGCTCTTCTTCAGAAATACGCACCATTTCAGATCTGCATCCTTTTTCCTTCTCACGTTCCATCACAAAGGAATATCCTCCACCTTTCGAAAAGAACAAAGGAATATCCTCCAGGTCCAGATACAGGCCATTCCTGTCTACCTTTTCTTAGGCCTTGTTAAGTTGGCAAAAATTTTATGTAAAATATGTAATTAGTTTTTGTTTTTGTCTATATTTAATACTCCAGGCATGTGATTCGATGTGAGGGAGAATTTTAAAAAAATTTCGAGTACTTTTTGGAACTAAACAAAGCCTTATAGAATTTCTGCAGTACTTTCACCTCCCTCGGGAAGTCGGGATATGCTTATTGAGCTCACCCTTTCCCTTTCAGTTCTGAAAAAAGGACAAACCAAGTGGAAGGCTGAAGGCGAGTGGAAGCAAACAACTGACAGTAACTTATTCACAAAGCCAACTCTTCTACATGGCAGTATTATTCTCTTATACATACAAGATATATAAATATATAGAAAACTTAGTGTCGACGAATGCAGTCATAGCATTACATAGCAGTAGTATTTACCAAGGCAAACGATAAAAATTCAAGCAGCTCCTCCCCAGCGTGCACTACTAAGCTCAGGGCATATGATTTTTTACCAAGAGCATAACACCAACGAATGGAATACATGCACACATCTCTCCTTCTTCTGGCCCCGTCTACCGATTCATCAGAAACCAAAAGGCGGCAAGGGCAAGATGTTGTTGAGCCCGGACGATGACCGGATCCTCCTCTTCCTCAGCCTCTCGGCGATAATGAACGCGAGCTCCAGAGACTGGGACGCGTTCAGCCTGGGGTCACAGTGGGTGTGGTAGCGGTCGCTCAGGTCATCGAAGGTCACGGTGCGTGACCCGCCAATGCATTCAGTTACGTTTTGCCCAGTCATCTCAAGGTGGACACCTCCAGGGTGGCTCCCCTCTTGCTCGTGCACATCAAAGAAGGCCCGTACCTCAGCCTGTGACAGATGAAAAAAAAATCATGGTTAGTTCATCACAGTAGCTGCAAAAGTCTTGAACATTAAAGAAGCATCACTAAGTTATGCTGTCCAATGATCCCCACCGTCTCTTGTATGAAATAAGAAGAATAGAGCAGGCAGAGTTTTGATTTAGTATTTATTATGTGGGCATAACCATCATTGAGCAGGTACCTCAATCAATGAACTTTGAAAAGCCTTTTTTTCCATTTCAACATAGGCAGGTATCTCACAATCAATCAAGTATATTTGGTCTAATATTACCTAGGATTCATACAATTTGGTGCTTAAAGATTAGTCATCTTTCCAAGACAGAGGATTATTGTATCTTTTTTTTTTAAAAAGAATATTAGAATTTTCCAGCAGTAGCTGATAGATGATAATCAACAACCAGTATTACTTTAGTCTTTTACAGAATGCATATAAGTAGTTTCTATGTGACGTACAAGAGATACCATCAGGTTACCTAAACGATTTCTATATGATAAAAGTCTCTGCTGCTACCATCCTCTGCCCTTGGAATTAAGCCACTAGCAAAAGCATCTTGCTTTATTCATCAACCATAGTCACTATCGCAGCGGTTGTAGGAAAAACTCAAATCAATCACTAATCCTAGAAAGATGCTTAATACACTGCAAATTTTTAAGATTACAAGACTGCCCAACCTCCATATTCCAACCAATAAGTTCCCACATCAGCAACTACTGATTTCAGTAGACCCACTAGCATCAAGGACCGTATCATCTAGCTTCAGAATATAACATGCACTATCTTGTGACCACCTAGGATAGTGACCAAAAGAAGGTTTTCTATTATAGCGTACTAGTCTAAGAGCCACCATCATTATGAAACTTAAGATGGCATCTGTATCTGACAACATTCCATAGCTATGTTTCTCCAGGTCTAGAGTCTGCTCAGAGCATACAAACTGACCAGTGACAAATTTCTGTACTGACAAGTAACAAAGTAGCCGACCAGTTGCAACAACAGTTTGATCCCACTATGTTCATTCTTTTTTCTTCTTTGTGCTAATGGTTTAGCGTAGCATATGAGAACTAAAGGAACACATATATATGCTCGAAATATAAATTTGCAACCAAATTGACCATGGTGTATCATATTGGTGAAAGCCATATGAAAACACAATTGATAGAAGAGGGGAATATACCAGAATATTGTCAAATGGACGAGTCTTTAGACCACAAGGAGCCTTGATGGTGTTGCCGTGCATCGGGTCAGTGATCCAGGTGACAATTTGTCCAGCCTGGCGGACCGCACGGATAAGGTGAGGTAACTTCACCCTCATGTTCTCTGCCCCCATCCTTGTAATAACGGTGATCCTCCCGGGCTTGTTTGTTGGGTTCAGTATATCAATCAGCTTCACCAAGTCGCTGGGGTTCATTTTGTCACTTACCTGCAAGCCATTTTTCCAATGTTGAGAACATGTGGTTACTGTATTTTGTTTTGTTAACGAGAAGTTGGTTTTAACACTCACCTTGATGCCAAGAGGGTTGGCAATACCCCTGAGGAACTCAACATGGGCGCCATCAAGCTGGCGAGTGCGCTCACCAACCCAGAGCATGTGGGCAGAGCAATCGTAGAAAAGACCAGAGGTGGAGTCTTGACGGGTTAAAGCTTGCTCGTAAGGTAGGAGGAGGCACTCATGTGAGGTCCAGAACTCAGTGGTCGTCGTCAAAGGGTGGTCCGGTGTTAGGCCAGCTGCAGACATGAAGCCAAGGGCTTCATCAACCCGATGTGCCAATTCACGGTACCTACAGCATCCCAACAATGGTCACTTGGTCACATCAATAGACAACGTCACAACTAACGGAATAGACGAAAACTTAACAATTTTTCACCATAACAATTTTTTTTAAAGAGGAACCACAAAACAATTCGACAATAGACATATCAATATTTGAATAGCTGTTACTGAAGCTGGACTGGATTGTTGTTCACCACTACCATATTCCATATAGTATACTAACATATGGACCATACATATCAAAGTTTATGTGGTCCGTGAATTTAACATTTAACAATATAAAAAGGAGAAAAAAATTGAAAAAAAGTTAATGAAAAAGTGGTATGGGAGAAGGATGGAGGCTGTGGACAAAGACAGTCCTGTCAAAAGGTCACACGGTACAATTCGGATCTGACTATGACAATTACTTCTAATTACCTAAGTGAGTCTAGTAACTTCAAGATTCATTTGCTATAAATATAACTGAATAGTCGCAACAACAACAACAACAACAATAACAACAACAACAACAAAATGTAATTTTTGGTGACAGTTACTTTTCACGAGAGCATCTAAGAATCTGGGCAGGTTTCGATACCACCACACATTTGTGCAACACTACCTTTTCTGTCCTTTTCAAATCAAAATTTTGCTCAACATTGATAGTGAAATATACGCAGGGTATGCAGTTCATGAAACAGACAATTGATCTCTATCAGGGACCGCACGCCACGTTTTTCACAGCGGAGAGAGCACTACTTTGCAGCTGTTGTGGTCCCAGATAAAAAATTGCAAGAATAAATCAACTCAGTATATGGAAGATTTTTTTTTTTTCACCTGTCGCCCTGCTCGCTGTGTTCGGTGAAATCGAGGTTCCACTGCGTGACGCGCTGCATGGCAGCGTAGCCTCCGGTGGCGAAGGCGCGGAGCAAGTTCAGCGTTGCGGCAGACTGCGCATACGCGCGGATCATCCTCTGTGGGTCGGGGACACGGCTCTTCTCGTCGAATGCCTCGCCATTAATGTTATCGCCCCGGTAGCTGGGCAGCTTGACGCCATCTCTAACCTCGAACGGATCCGACCTTGGCTTCGCGAATTGGCCGGCCATCCTACCAACCTACATGTGCAACAACAATCCAACAACATATAGGTCAGCTCGAAGAAAGTAAAATTTCGTGTGCGGTGTCATCAAATCGATTTTGTACTACCTTGACGACGGGCATCTGGGCGCCGAACATGAGAACGGCGGACATCTGCAGGAGGACGCGGAAGGTGTCGCGGATGTTGTTGCTGTTGAACTCCTTGAAGCTCTCAGCGCAGTCGCCGCCCTGGAGGAGGAAGGCGCGTCCCATGGCGGCGTCGGCGAGGCGCTCTTCCAGGTGGCGCGCCTCCCCAGCGAAGACGATGGGTGGGAACGCCTCGATGGTCTTGAGCACCGCCTCTAGCTCTGCCGGGTTCGGATACTCCGGCAGCTGTAGCGCTTTCTTCGTCCTCCAGCTGTCCACCGCCCACTTCGCCGGCGCACGGGCCGGGGCCGGAGCAGGGGCCGCGTCGTTCTCAGGCGCGACCGTCGTCGGCGACGAGGCCTTGGCGGCGGCCGGGACGACGACGCCGGGGTTCTTCGACGGCTCCGCGGCGTGCACGGCGCGGACGACGGCGCGGCGGCGGCGCGTCAGCGGGAGGAGAGACGAGGGCGTGCGACGGGCCGGCTGCGACGCGGACGCGGACCCGCCGGAGATGGCGGCGGCGGCGGCGGCGGCGTTGGTGGAGAGCGCCATTGCGGAAACGGAATGCAGCGGCGGCGATCGAGGACACGGTTTAATCTAGCGCTAGGGTTACTTGGATCGATCGGGTAGCGGAGGAGGCGGTGCGTGCGTCTGGTGGTGGCGGGCGCGGTGTCTCCTGGGTCGGAGCGCAGCGGGGGTCGGGGTTACTTATACGCGGCCGGAGCCGGAGTTGGTGAGAGCGGAGACGTGAGATGAGATGAGAAGCCGCGCGGTAGTTGGATGAAGCGACCCGCTGGTGAAGCAGGAGAAGCGGGTGATTCTTTTCTGGGATGGCTGCCGCTACAGTACTTGGGCTTGGAGGCGGACCAGGCCAGCCAGGAGGAGGAAGGTTAGGTAGGAGGATGAGTGGATGACCGGTGGGGGCCACGTCGTGAGTAGAGCCGGGGTAGCTTAGCTGGTATTTCGGTGATTAGTGGGGGGATTAGTGGTGATGGTGGGTGATGATGGAAATTGAAATTGGACTATGCGGTGATGTTAACCGGGCAACAGACGACACGTGTAGGCTTGTGGTTTGTTCTAGGGGTGTGCATGCTAGTGATTCCTAGTTTTGAGCACTAGTGGCGTGCCTCTATCAACTACATCTAGCGCATCAACACGACTCCTTTGATGTACGTATACAACAGAGCTTCCAAGATTTGTTTTTTTTTTTGAACAGTTCGGTAGACCTTTATAATTTTCAGATATTCCACATGTCCTTTGCTTAGGGAAACAAAAACTTCGGACGAACAAGCGGATTTTGGACATTATATCATGGTTAGATATCCTCAATCTTACTTATATGCTAGTGGCATGACTGTGGCACGTCACTAATAATTAACAAGAGTCATCAATCCTTCACATGGTTTAATCGTGGGCATTGACCCGCACTACAAGTCTATATACAACCCCACTAAACAAATCTATCCATCGTATATAACAAATATAAGGGGAGTAAAAAAAAAGAAAAGGCTTGTTGTGTCCCGTGATGCATGTATCTGGAGCAGTGATTTTGAGTTTGATTGCTGTGTTAGTGTTAGGTGCGGTGCGAGCCAGTCTCCTTCGTCTTCTTTTTGACTTGGCGGGCGCTGCGGCAGTAGTTGGTGAGCAGCAAGAGCCCAGAAGAGTCCTTAGGCTTCGTTCAGATGCACCCAAAAACCTAAAACTTTACAAGATTTCTCATCACATCGAATCTTGCGTCACATACATGGAACATTAAATATAGATAAAAAAGATAACTAATTGCACAGTTTACCTGTAAATCACGAGACGAATCTTTTAAGCCTAGTTACTCTATAATTGAACAATGTTTATCAAATAAAAACGAAAGTGCTACAGTGTCAAACTCCAAAAAGTTTTTGGATCTAAACAAGGCCTTAGTTCGCAAAAATTTTCAAGATTCACCGTCACATCGAATCTTTAGTCACATGTATGGAGCATTAAATATAGACAAAAATAAAAACTAATTACGCAGTTTACCTGTAATTTGTGAGATGAATCTTTTGAGCCCAATTACTCCTTAATTGGACAAAGTTTGTCAAATAAAAATGAAAGTGCTACAGTAGCCAAAACCTAAAATTTTTGCGAACTAAACAAGGCCTTATTAAACTTTCACACTAAAAAAAAATGAACAGCTAATCCATAATAATCAGCCATGGTTATAATCACCACCACACTACTTGTACTGACAGAGAAACCCTGCACTCGAGCCGAAGACAAGCCCCGTTAGCCGTGTGCTGTGTTGGGCTCGTGCGCTGGGCCGTGCAAGCCGAAAGCCGAGCCTGGAGGGAGGGCAATTGACGGTGACGGCATCAACTGCTGTAACCACCAGCGTGGATGGGATGGGGATGGGGATGGGGATGGAGATGGTGGTGGAGGACACCTCAGCGCTACCTACCTCGCCTCGCTCACGAGTCACGAGAGGGTGCCAGCTTGGACCACCGGGCCCCACCCTAGAGCGCCCGAACTGTTTGTCGCACGAGAGGCACCCGTGAGGGCCGTGACCGTTGCGCGGCCTGCAGGTGGGGCCACCGTGTCGGGGCGGCGTGGGCATGGCCATCCGATCCGAGCCTGGCCCAGTGAGGAGATCGGATCTGTGTGGGCCGGAAGCTGCTCTTGTCCACAAACCGCACCGCACCGCACCGCACCACACCACACTAGTTTTTGCCCCTACGGCCCTACCACAGCACAAGATGATGACACACCAATCACGCTCACTGTAAACGCACGTGCTGATGCACACACACAC
>Ga0182004_10004021_pt1 | contig 11798 bp, 9 predicted proteins | sample Sormic07211540_1_FD_120479 | JGI IMG/M metagenome (GOLD analysis project Ga0182004, IMG submission 120479) | Endophyte microbial communities from Sorghum bicolor roots, Mead, Nebraska, USA - 072115-40_1 MetaG | ecosystem: Host-associated > Plants > Roots > Unclassified | place: USA: Nebraska...
ATCTGGTATAAATTGGACGGTTATGTGACAATAGGTGTTAGTGTGGGGAGCGACAGCAACAGCCGAGGTCACGAAGAGATGGGCGGCGATGGCATAATGGCACAAGAGAGAGATAATGAGAATGAGAAAAATGCATTAAGATTGGTGCTGCAGAGGAGGTGAATGACTCAAATAGCCCATGCGACCACACATGGATGCGCCTTTCTCTCATACAATGGTCTATCTGTATGATGTCTATAAGTTGTTTAATACTTACACGTGGTTATAATAAATCATGAACATCATTTAGTATACCAACGTATCAATATTTGATATAAAACAATTAAGCATAAATAAGATGGACATGATTACAATATTTTTTAGACCTATCAATATAAATAATATATTGTATGTCTATATATAGGACTAATGAGATTTATCAAGATGACAAGCAGGTAAAATAAAAATGAGGATAATACATGAGATATGAGATGACACAACCCAAACTACAAAATGATGCAGTGATGGACTCATAGTGGACCTTTGAAGTTTATCTTTTTGCTCTTGAGGTTAAGCTATGTCGCACTATAAAGAGGGATGCAAATTTAGGAACATCGGATTCTGTTGATATTGAGCTCATACTCCGATAAAGTGAATAGTGCTAGCGCTTACTTTGGTGCCCTGTTAATGGGTACCCTAGCCTTCGCTAAGTGTACTCCCTCCATACCCGTAAAGAAAGTCGTTTTAGACAAGTTTAAGTCAAACATTGGAAACATAAATTATGAATAACTTTTAAGTTATTGAGTTTGAAAATGTGAAAACCATATGAATCGATTTGTCTTGAAAAATACTTTCATAAAAATATACATATACCACTTTTTGATAAAATATTTTTATAAAAAAACAAGAAGTCAAAGTTAGGTTTTGGAGACTATGTTGTTGTCCTAAACAACTTTCTTTACGGGTATGGAGGGAGTACTGTGTACCTCTCTAGCGTATTTTCTGGTGACTCCCCTGAGGGGCACTAGATAAATCCGGTGAGTAATATAGAAACCCTACACTAAGTCCTATTCTCCGCAAGCGTCTCAAATTCAGTAATAATTGCAATATGTTCTAACATGAACATCTCCATCTTAAGAAGTTAGCTTTTCAAAAATACTTTTCACTTGTATCTCACCACGTCACTAGATCCAATGCATATGCAAAGTTAGTTCATACCTAGTTGCACTTAGATAACTATTTTTGCATTAAATTTCCCTTTTAATAATATGTTGTCTATCCTAAACCTGACCATACACTCTATTGCATATTGGCCAGCAAAAGCAAAGCCCTACCATGTATACCTTTGCCTTCGAGCTTGCTCCTCTCTTCTTTTTCCAATGTCAAGCACTTGATCAACTTGTGGCCTACACCGTCTTCGCCATGGATGTCATCTTGCTCAACCTGGTGTGTAGACATCACCTAAGCTTAATCAACACTAAGACAAAAGGCTAGTCCACTAGTTGTCACTCAATTAACAAAACCAAACTATGGCTTTCACTAAGTATCCATTGAGGAAGCTCCAAGAGCCAAGGGTGTAGCATTAGCTAGTCTCCTCCAACCTCTTTCCTTGATCCACTATCTAGATCTCATTCCTTACAAAGATGATATCGTGCCTTCACAAACTTCCTTCAGCTCACCACAAGCATAGGAGCTCACCAGATGATGCCTAGCCATATAGGATGCTTTACTTACAAGTGTAACAAATGCTTCACGAACATTTAACTAATAATATTGTTCACTAGGAACAACAAACAATAGCTAACGACTAATAATAATTAGATGCCTTAAGCAATATTTGAGCTCATTTCTGTCTCAAAAGAAAGAACAATTTAAATAGAGCAATTCCCGTTCCCCCCTAAACCAAGAAGATTGAAATCTTGACACCCCAAATTTTGTTTCCGCAAATTTGCTGTTCTCGTAATAAACCTAGGAAAATTTCCATTTTTTATAGGAAAATTGCCACTTTTAGTATTGACTAGCATGGGTGGACGCGCCGCGGTTTTCCGTGTCGAGAGATCCTACTATTCCTTGATTTCATTGATATTTCTTCCCACTAATAAGATAATCATGACCCTTTAGATAATCTTTCGTCCTCCTGAACATCACTAGAGATGATGGTTGACGTGTTGTTTTATGGTTCATAACGACATGAATAATAAGAGTCTAATTGATATGGTTTCTTTTGTTTCAGATTCTCTAACTCTACATTTGGATTCTTGAAATTAAATTCATTCAAATAATTATAATTTAGGTACAAATTAATTAAGCTAATATGATTATATATGAAATATATTTGTATATTGTTGTTAGCCATACAAGGAAGATATTTTTAGGTTGCATTTCTATTGTGGAGAAGTGAGTTTTGAATAAAGCAAAAATATAGCATGGTGATTTATAGAATCAATTTCCATCTTCCACCCTATAAATTTAAGATAGTCTTATTTGTGAGTTTGGAAAAGTTGTGGAATGTTGAACTCCAAACCAAATATCCTAATCCACTAAGTAGATTTTAATTCCTTCAAAATAAAGGGATCGAAACGCCTCCTAAGAGAATTGATTTTATGAGAATAATTATGTTAATTTCCTAAGATAAAATACACGTGATTTTGAGCTTGAAGTAAATCGAAAAGGTTACTTTTTCCAACTTCGTAGTTTATTAAAAGAATCATTTTAGGGAATTAGCATAGAATGACTTTTTTTACAAAATACTATTCCCTCTATTCTAAATTATGAAACATTTTCTAGACATCTAGAAGAAATATTTAAGCCCTGTTTGGATCATAATGCTAATAGTTTGCTGGTAATAGTTAGCTCATTGGATTCAAACAAGTCTAGCTAATAGTTGAGCTAAGTGTTAGTTGAATACCCAACTAACAATAATTTCACTAGTTGAACCAAACTAGTTAATAGCAGCTAATATTGACTATGAACTATTAGCTAACTAACTATTAGCAGGTAATGGATCCAAACAGGACCTAATAGCAGCCAGCCAGCACAAGCTACACCCTATGGTCCTGTTTAGATCCATAAGTTAATAGTACAACCTATGATCCTTAGCTAGCTAATTACTACTAACAGCCAATGGATCTAAACAAAGGTCTACTCCCTCTGTCCCTTTTAATTGTCGCTGTTGGTGTGCGTGCCACAAGTTTAACTCAATTTGTAGAAAATACATGCAACATTTGTATCTCTAAATAAATTTGTTAAAAAACTAGATTCAAATATCTTTCTAATGATACTAATTATGTATTATAAATATTAATATTTTTTAATATATAATTGTCGGTAGTTGTTTTTCGGGAAGCGTAAGCGACAATTAAAAAGGGACGGAGGGAGTAAGTAGCAGCCCCCATTGTGTAACAGCTGGCCAACACAAGCCTCCAGCAGCAAATAGCTGATGCCATGTGCTCTGCAGATGCAGCCAAGCCGCCGTATGTTTGCATGCACCGCCCACAAAAGGCCAGATTAAAGGTTTGTTGCTTCGAAAAAAGATTCCTCTGCACGCGGAAACACACAAGTTTGTTAGTAAATCCGCCGGACGCGCCTACTGAATTTCGCTCGCAATGCTCGTGAACTGATGCAACGAGGACAAGCAAAAGCCACCTATGAATCCTTACCGACTTGGCTCGTGCTAAACCCCTCATCGATGCAACGATATCGTCAGTTCATCACGTCCACAGCTACGCAACGCAAGAAACCTTTATCTACAATTGCGATCCTTCTTCCATTCATCCCGTCCCGCGAGATAAGAGGAGCACCACCAGCCCGAGGCAAAAACCTTCCCAAATTCTGAAAAACCCCGACGTTTTCGGATGCTGCACGTTGCTACGCATCGCAAGTTCGCAACACCGGATTACAGTTCTCGGCTTGTGATTTCTGAAAACCCCCGAAGTTTTCGGATTAAGCGCGGTATTAAAGCTTTCGTTTTCTTTTTTTTCCTAATTAAACGAGTTATTATATATTTTGAGGAGAAAAAGATAGCGGCATCTTGACATGGATCTGCGTGCCCCACCAACCAATTATCCCAAAACTTTTTTATCTTCCATTATCCTATGGCGTCGTCGTCCTGACGCGGGGGCGGCGAAGAGGAGGCCGGAGTCATCATCATCGTCGTCAATAAACAATCGCGCCAGCCGGAGGCTCTCCCTCTCCCTCTCCCTCTCCCGTCCAATCGCATCGCCCGCACGAGCCTCATCATCAGTCCACGACCATCACCATCACCACCACCACTCGCTGCAGCGGCCCACTGGACTCGGCCGCGACTCCGTCGTCGCGAGATCCAGCGCCGTCGTCGCGCCGCCTACGCCGACGCCGCTGCCGCCGCCGACGCTGCTGCCGGAGATGCCGAGCCCGACGATCCGGAGGCTGGACGTGGCCTCGCCGGTGCCGGCGGACATCGACATCGCCAACGCCGTCGAGCCGCTCCCGATCGCCGACATCGCGGCGGAGCTCGGCCTCCGGCCCGACCACTACGACCTCTACGGCAAGTACAAGGCCAAGGTGCGTACGTTCCTGATTGGTCCCTCCCTCCTGGGTCCTGGCGGCCCGGTGCGTGCGGTTCGGTCGGATCTTGAGGCGACCTTCCTCTCTCATGTTTTCGCAGGTCTTGCTGTCGGTTCTTGATGACCTCAAGGCGCAGCAGGATGGATACTACGTCGTGGTCGGCGGCATCACGCCGACGCCCCTCGGGGAGGGCAAGTCCACCACCACCGTCGGTCTGTGTCAGGCTCTTGGCGCTTTCCTTGATAAAAAGGTGAGATGCTTACTGCTAATTTTGCTTGACACAGAGTCCGTTCCCCGATGAGACGATTAGCATTTTATTATCGGACCAAATTTGTTACTAGTACTGAATTGCTGTCCAAGTGCTGCTCTCAGCTGATGAATTCAGCCTGAGGCGTGATGACCCGTTTTGATCCATGGGTCTTGTAATACCCTGAAATTGTTTGATGAAATTCTGGACCGATTGTAGAATGCAATCTTGTTTGCTGCCACTTGTGCAGTGATTTTTGTCTTTGCATTGGTTATGCTAGTACTAGGTTATCTATTTCTCTGTTGCAATCAGGATGGAGTAGTATTTATTAAGATTGATGTTATGCAGATGGTGTGATTCCGTTGAGTATGCTCTGTTTAAACAATTGGAACAATCTATTGCTAGATCTAGATCGGATTTCGTTACTCTTTGAAATTTAATATGACATCAAGTTGCATCAAGATCAGTACAGGTACTTTCGGTGAAAATATTAATTAAATATGCTCTTCTAAGTTCTCTGTACTTCATGGGGCTGTAAAAAGTTCCAGAGCTTATATAGTATAACTACATCTTTATGTATATGTATTTGCTCGCATGAGTTATATTCACTGACTTTCTCCGAACTTATTTGATGTGTTGAGTCCTTCAAGAAAATCTGTATCTTCAGAAAAAAAAAATCATTTTCTTTGTATTATCTATCATTTGTACTCCCTCCTTCCCAAAAAGAACGCACTTTTAGTTTGGGGATAAATCAAATTTTCTGAAGTTTGACTAAGTTTAAAGAAAATAGTAATAAACACTTGTCTCCAAATAGGTTTACTATGAAAAATATATTCCGTGATTAATCTAATGGCACTTATTCGGTATCATAAATGTTAGTTTTTTTTATAGATTTAGCCAAACTTGAAATTGTTTGTCTTTTTTTAAAAAAAAACGAGGAGTGCACTCTTTTTGTGACAGAGGGAGTAAGCAATAAGTATAGGATAAAATACTGTTTGTTTTGCTTATCTGTCTTGTGTAAACCTTTGAGTCCTTTATTTACATTACATTTCATGCAACTGATAAGCTGCGACTTTCTTTTGTGTTTCCATTATACTTCTAGTATTAAAAGACAATCATATGTTTGATAAAATAACTTCAGACTGTTGTAACTATCTGCTCCAGATCATGTGGAAGTTGTTTCATGTATTAATGTATTGTTTTTACTATAGGTTGTCACATGCCTTCGTCAACCATCACAAGGGCCTACCTTTGGAATCAAGGGAGGTGCAGCTGGAGGTGGCTACAGCCAAGTTATACCCATGGATGAGTTCAATCTTCATCTGACAGGCGATATCCATGCAATTACGGCTGCAAACAATCTACTTGCTGCTGCTATTGATACAAGGATCTTCCATGAAAATTCTCAGTCAGACAAAGGACTGTTCAACAGATTGTGTCCGGCAAACAAGGAAGGCAAGAGGCACTTTGCTGACGTAATGTTCAGACGTCTGACAAAGTTGGGCATTTCAAAGACAGACCCCAATGAGCTTACACCAGATGAAATCAGGCGTTTTGCAAGGCTTGATATCGACCCTGAGTCCATTACATGGAGACGGGTGATGGATGTCAATGACCGTTTCCTGAGAAAAATCACTATTGGACAGGGCCCTGAAGAAAAAGGTATGGTGAGAGAAACAGGCTTTGATATATCTGTAGCTAGTGAAATAATGGCTGTATTAGCTCTTACAACTTCCCTCGCTGACATGAGAGAAAGGCTTGGAAGAATGGTGATAGGGAACAGCAAGTCAGGTGAGCCGATAACTGCTGATGATCTTGGGGTTGGAGGTGCGTTGACTGTCCTAATGAAAGATGCTATTCATCCCACCCTCATGCAAACTCTTGAAGGCACACCAGTTTTAGTACATGCTGGACCGTTTGCTAACATTGCTCATGGAAATTCTTCAATTGTTGCTGATAAGATTGCTTTGAAGTTGGTTGGGAAGGGTGGCTTTGTTGTTACTGAGGCAGGTTTTGGTGCTGATATTGGAACTGAGAAGTTCATGGACATCAAATGTAGGTATAGTGGATTGGTGCCACAGTGTGCTATTATTGTGGCCACAATTAGAGCTCTCAAAATGCATGGAGGGGGGCCTGAGGTGGTGGCTGGAAAGCCTCTGGATCATGCATATGTGAGCGAAAATGTGGCCCTTGTTGAAGCTGGATGTGTAAATCTGGCTAAACATATATCAAACACGAGGAGTTATGGAGTTAATGTTGTAGTTGCAATCAACAAATTTGCATCAGATACTGAAGCAGAAATGAATGTGGTGCGTAGTGCATCAATGGCTGCTGGTGCTTTTGACGCTGTCGTCTGCACGCACCATGCCCATGGTGGTAAAGGAGCGGTTAGTTTTCTTTCTCTATCAATTTTTTAAATTTGGTCACCAATTATAGGTTAGTGGTAAAATTTAAGCTCATAATCTGTTCTGGGGTTGATATTGTACTCCCTCTATTCCAAATTATAAGACATTTTGACTTTTTTATATACATACTTTTGCTACGCACTTAGATATACACTATGTCTACTCTAGATGCATAGTAAATCAATGTATTTAGACTAGAAAAGCCAAAAACGTCTTATAATTTGGAACGTAAAAAATACCTTTTGTAGCAACATAGCACATTTGATTGTTTCCTAAACAGGGACATATTTATAGCTCTTATTGTTTATGAAATATGTTACTGTATTTGTTATAGTTATCCTTTCTAGTATCCCTTCTAGTTCACCGTTGCGTAGAAAGTTATTCATTTTTTTTCTCACATGAACTCTTTATTTATTTCTTCAGTACTAGAACAAGAGCAGTGTGAATAACATAATTGTAAGAATTTAACCTGATCCTATTACTACCATTTAACTTATTTCTAGGTCGAGCTTGGACTTGCTGTCCAACGAGCATGTGAAAGCCAGACAGAACCTCTGAAGTTTTTGTATCCTTTGGAATCTAGCATAAAGGAGAAGATTGAGTCAATTGCTAAGTTTTATGGTGCCAGTGGTGTTGAATACTCCGAGCAGGTATTTTCTTGTAACCATGCTGTGCGTTTGATGTTTTTGGTCCTTGTTGCATCACCTATACAAGATAAAAACACTCACCCACCAAGATTACCAGGCACCTAGTTTAAGATTTTAATCATGTCAATTGCCATCTGAGAGGCTGAGTTACATTCCTGGAAAGCATAATCTGAAACAAAACTAAAAATCTTCTACAAAACTTCCCCCAATGCTTTCTGCATCTAGAAAGATTATACACACGGTGCACAAAGGATTAAACGTGGCTTCACTCTGCTGACTTTTTCTTGACCTCCCAACAGGCTGAGAAGCAGATTGAGATGTACACCAAGCAAGGGTTCTCCAACCTCCCCATCTGCATGGCGAAGACCCAATACTCATTCTCACACGTCCCATCCATGAAGGGCGCGCCGACGGGCTTTGTTCTACCAATAAGAGATGTGAGGGCCAGTATCGGAGCTGGGTTCATCTACCCGCTCGTGGGCACCATGAGCACGATGCCTGGGCTTCCCACAAGGCCCTGCTTCTACGAGATCGATGTAGACACTGCCACCGGGAAGGTCATGGGCCTGTCATGAATGGAATTCAACTTCTGATGGTGTCGTGCATATACCAGATTTATTGCACATTCGTTGGAGCGTCATATTGTGTAGTCGGGGCAGTCCTGGAGTTGAATAATGGTAGTGATAGTGATAATAATAGCCGTTCCTGGCTTCCTGCTGTTGCAGTGCCGCTTCTTGTTACTTGCTTTTGTAATCCGGAGCTGTAAATGTTGTCGAACCGTTCTGTTTAGACTCCCATGCCTCACATGCAGCGTTCAGTTAATTGTAGTTGTATTTTCGAAGATTTGTCTTTGAACTGCTTGATCAGTGATTGATGAAGTCTGCCTGTTCGGCCAAATCTGCACGCCATGTGCTTTTTGTTTATGGGAAATTGCGCCAGGTGTTCTTTGGCCCAAGGACATAGGACTCTGCCAGCAGTGCGGCCCATAAACAAATAAAGTAGGCAGCCAGATCGAGTTCATGCCACGGCCCAGCATTTCTACTTTAGTCCAGGTCTCCCGTGCAGACCTTCTATTCCTGGCAGGCCTCTTGGTCCATCTCATTAGTTTGGGCCTCTGCATACATAATTGTAGACAGAAATTTTTATTTTTGCTGAAACAAAAAAAACACAGAAATCTTAATTCCACAAAAAAACCAAAATCTAGGCATTATATAAAGCTGCATCATATTTAGGTCAGTTTCAGTGGAAAGTTTTATAACGTTGTTTCCAAGGTTGCCAAGTCATATGAAATGAAATGAAACTAGGATGAAGCACCCACTCTCAATGGAGAGTTTCATTCTATGGTTTCATAGACATTTAATTTCAAGACTTATAGAGAGTTGGTAATCGTGCCAAGAGAGTTTTTTCAATACACTGTCATGTCATCCAAAATACCTATATGGCAGCCTATTTAATATGATTGAAACCTAGATGAAACTCCCGCTAAGACCTGGTCTTGCAATTCAATTCACATGTATGTTTATAGAAAGACACGCCATCAGATATGGCTGCTGGAGACCATCCAGAATTCCAGCATTATTTCGAAACAGGCTGCACAGTAACGCTGGTCACGCCCTCACGGGTAGGCGGGCAGCAACCATGTCGCGGGGAATGGATAGTCCAGCACGGAAAAGCACCCTCCACAACGAGGTACCGAACTACTCCGACGCGACAAGTCAACGGAGCGAGTCGCCGACGCGGCACGGAACGAACCACGCGAGCGGCTGCGAGTCCGGCAAGAGCCCTCGCCGCGAGGGCACCGGCAGAGCGCCTTTCTTCCCCCGGGCGAATTGACCTGAGCTCACACCTCACATCACATGGCTGCTTGCCCTGTTTCCTCGAAGGAGAACAGGTCTCGGTAGCTGTCACGAGCAGAGCAGGATGGTGTTGCTGTCAATCCTAGATGGAATTAGGAATGCCGGGAGACGCTTTTCCCTCCACGACAGGTCGGTGCGTGACTAGTTCGGCTATGCAACCAAATTATTGGGCAATCCACAGGAAAAAGGGGGCACTAGCAATCAAGCTTGGAAGAGTGAGAGAGTTTTTTTTTTTGACAAGGGGAAGAGTGAGAGTTGAATCCGTCAAACAATATGCCACTGTCAGGCAGTACTGTTCCATTTACGGTGAGGTAATATACTATCAGACAAGGAGTAGACAACCCTGCAGCTGCAACGTGCCCAAAATCTTGAGCCTAGAATCTGTGCTGTACGATCTGGAGTGGTGTTTATAAAGAAAATCTGTACAGTAGTGCTCTTGTATGGACTTCAGAGAATAATAATACTGCAGCTTCAACGATGTTCATGCGATCGCTACAAAAGGTTTCAGTCTATAATTCAAATCTAGTAAACCAGCTTTCATCAGATCATCCAGTCTAAGTACACTGAATGGAAACACATGATTACTGATTCGCAGAAACTTGACACGCTTTTAATCTTACCTGATCATGGGGGAACACCTATTCCAGTTGTATTCCCTTCAGCCCATGCAATTCAAATGCTCAAACTACAGTCAGAATGGAAACAATTGATCTTGACACTGCAAGTTCGAGGTGCGACTGTGCACCCTCAAACAGTTACAGAACACAGTGAATTATTGTAAGGCAATTTTTACTCATTTGGTGGTGTGCATGTCCATCAGACATGCTTGCTTGAGCTTATCAGCATAATCTGTCAGTCATTCAGCAGTATTTTTCTCTCACGATAAATCAGTCAACAATAGGGTTTAGGGTTTAGGGTTTGGTGCATAGAAAACAGTTCTAGGACTATTTGTTACATGAATTTTGTGCATCATCCGACAATCGCCATTTGTAGTAGTTGTAGTATTCGGATATCAAGAATAGACATCAACTACTGTTGGAATGTAATTGGGCTCGTGGGCCTGTCTATCGTGACTCCCCACCTAGCCTATATAAGTGTACACTGACTATGCCATTGAGTATTGTACTCATTCATGGTATCATGTGAGGTTACGATCCGTATCTTTCGCTTCCGCACACCTAACCCTAGCCGTTGCTGATCCCCACGATCGGTTGGTCCAGACCGTCGCCGGGCAAACCTTTCGCTCACCGGTCTCGCTTCCACACACGCGCGCGATTGCGCCATGCCGTCGTCGTTGGGCACACTCACGGTCGCCGGTCCCCTTCGCTCTTCATCGCGCCGCGCGCGGATCGCAGGCTCGCGTGGTCCGTTGCGACAACTTCTGCAAGAGCTTCATCACCCTCTTCGCCGCGCCACAGTGGTATATTGTGACAATGTCAATGCCGTCTACCTCTCCACCAATCCAGTCCAGCATGAGCGAACCAAGCATGTTGAGATCGATCTGCACTTCATCAGAGAACGAGTCGCCCTCGGTGAAGTTCGCGTCCTACATGTTCCCACTACATCTCATTACGCCAATGTCTTCACTACAAATTTACCGACGTCCGTTTTCACAGAGTTTAGGTCCAGTCTCAATGTTCGCGGTGCTCCCAATTTAGACTGTGGGGAGTGTTGGAATGTAATTGGGCTCGTGGGCCTGTCTATTGTGACTCCCCACCTAACCTATATATGTACACTAACTATGCCTAAGCAATACATTAAGCATTCCACTCTTTCAGCTACTTGACTGATCTAATCTCCTCGCACCTTTTCCCCTGCGCTAAAGTAAGAATGCCAAAACACATATATAGATTATTCTCTTCTGGATTCCTACACCGCGCGTCTCAAAACACTCCTAGGCAGTACTAGCTAGTTCAAAACAAAACACTCTGAAACTGTTCTTAATTGCTTACCCTGCACACCCCGCAGTTGGCCAATGAGTAAGCATGCATCTCTAGAGTACTCATCACATCAGACGACCGTGAGTACCTGTTGGAGCAGCTGCACTGATACAAATAAACAAGAACCTACCGCGCCATCAGGCAATCACCACTGGCTACAGCGCATTGTTTCAGTTTCA
>Ga0182004_10004022_pt1 | contig 11798 bp, 7 predicted proteins | sample Sormic07211540_1_FD_120479 | JGI IMG/M metagenome (GOLD analysis project Ga0182004, IMG submission 120479) | Endophyte microbial communities from Sorghum bicolor roots, Mead, Nebraska, USA - 072115-40_1 MetaG | ecosystem: Host-associated > Plants > Roots > Unclassified | place: USA: Nebraska...
TACAAGTTATTATCCAGAATAGTACGTATTATTCAGTGTTCAGGTTTAGAGATGGGTCTTCAAAAAAAGTGGGCACTGTTATTAATAGCTTCAACCACACCTCGTGTAAACATGGCAGTGTTTTGCCTTGTTTGCTCTTATTACCACCAAATTACTACATAATAGAGCCAGGGTATTCTCTTTATTATTCTGATGTTTGACAATATGGAGTTAGGCTACCACACCCACAGTAAACTTCTCTTATTGGCAGCAGATATTTTCTATGATTGCAGAATTTGGCAAGATCAGTGCTAGGAAATAACTACCAGCAGCCTGAGCATATTATCATAAAAACAATTCACTAGAATAATACCGACAACTGCACTTAAGGAATGGAGGAATGAAGTGTAGCATACACAATATCAGAGACGAAACATGCCCCTGCAAGTCCTAAAATTCTGGACTCAACTGAGTATTCTCCAGCTCTAGCTTATTACATGACACCAATCATTTTCAATTCAAAGTTACCACACCCAAGTGACTCATGCAACCTACATAGTTTTAGGCCCTTTATCAGTAACAATCATGAGATTAGTCCAGATCGCAGGAAACTGGTCAGATCCAAATTCAAACTGGCTAGATATCGTTATTAGCTTGTTTATCATACTCTGATTCAACCATCTTAGCTACATTCTCTAGTTACATTGCAAGCTCCTTTAACAGCATGCAGGGTGAAACTAATCTTGCCAAACAATACTTTTTGATCGGATCTGTAATTTGACTTGAGACATTAGAATGCAAACCATGTTATCGGTGATTCAAAAATACCTGCCCTGCTTCATATTGTATTCACATACAGATGATCTGAGTTAGAAAACTGAAAACAACTCAAAAATCTAAGAAAAGAAAGTGAAGCGTGAAAGCATGAGATGGGAATGCACGGCAATGAAACTTGTACAGGGGAGGGAGGGAGGGAGATCAAACCTCTTCTTGAAACCTTTGGAGCATAAGCCGCTTTTGCTCTTGATCTGCAGCATATGGATCCAAAATTCCTTGCCCTTGTATTGGAGATGACCATGTTTTCCCCTTCTCCCTTTTTTGCAGTGTGATATGCATCTCACCATCCTCTGTATTGTCATCACGATTGCCCACGTTAAAAATGATAGTGAAATAAGATGTATATGGCTCAGATGTCGTTACAGACATGTTCTAATATCCATAGTACTAAATTTCATGTGAGTGGCAGATGCTAGCATGCCCTTATGCATAATCTCATGTTACTGGCTGTTCAAAAAAATCATCACAGCAAAGAAGCATCCTAATTGTTGTTTCTAGCAAAGCACGTTGTCAAATTCACTTGTTCTGTAGATTGGCAGAAAACATGTGTTTTCCTACAGCCCTAAGTTGACTGCACAATTCAGTGCTACTTAACTACTTTTGCTACTAACTCAGATTATATATATAAAAAAAAAAGCTAACAATAGCCAAGACTTGATGCTAGCGAGTTTCCAGTTTCTACCATAAACTATACAGACTGATAAGACCATTGGCATGAAACTGATACTGCATTTCCCAGCATAAGTAATAAGACTATAAAAGGTCAAAGATGTGCGCTCACAAAAGGGTACCAAATCAGTAGCAGCTGTACAATTTAGTCATTAACAATTTCTGCTATCTACAACTAACCCTGGCAAAAACTAAAGCCACCCAATAATATCCAACGATTATCAGTATAGCCGCTAAGTAGTTTTTTATTTGTAACAGCGAAGCTTTCATCAACTATTTAATTATTAATTGGTAAAAGCACCATGCCAATTTGACAATTATCGAATAACAATTTCAAGAACACGGTTCATGGAGATGTCAGAAATACTACAGAAATCAATATCTACAGTTCAGGCTCAAAAAAAATGATGAAGTGTTCAAGGGCGATGAGTTCAGCCACACCTATTGTCCAGAACGACGAGTCGGTCTTCACAGGGTGCGTCAGGTCATGCTGCAAAATCACCCAAAAAAAAAATTCAATACACGTCTGGAAATCTAGGGAATTGAGTGGAACTGAATCGCAAGCGAGCCTTCAGAAGGATCACAGACGTTGAGGTATGGCGGGTTGCCGCGGATGCCGACCTCAACGTGACTGGCCTGGATGGTGCAGTGAAATAGCTTGGTGGTGGACACGCCCTTGGGGAGCTCGATGTACATGTTCACCTCCTCCAGCGTCTGGTCCCACTCGAACACCTTCTGCCCTGCTCATTGAGGGGATGGGGATCGAACCCTAGGTCAGAGGGGTGGGGGGCCGCGGGGAAGGCGGGCTGTGGAGGATACGAAGGAGACAACCGTTGTGCACGAAGGTGTGGCGCTTCTCGGGGGCCAGGTTCTCCGCCATGGATGGCAACCGGGTGGGAGTCCTCCAGACGCTTCTAGAAGATTCTGGACTCTGGCTCGCGTGACTCTGCTTTGGTAGTAATAATGGCCCTCTAAGAGGGAGAGCGGAACTGAGGCCTGAGGGAGCGAGGACGGTTGCGGCGACGGGCTACAAGGATGGTGCGAAGAAGCCGACCACGACCACGACGCTTGGTCCGCGCTCCAGGAGATGCAGAACAAGAAGGGTGCCTCCGCCCCCGCCGCCGCAGCGCCGATCGCCTCCTGCCGTCCTGCGGTCGTGGCCCTGTCGCTCGCCGTGGGGAGCCGCCGGGCCGCAATCAGTGACTTTACCAGAGCAAAATCACCTTTAGCAACGCAATCTCCTCTATGCAGCCAAAGGTTAAAATAAAAATCACCTTGTAGCAGCGCAATCTCCTCCATACATGCAAAAATTCAAAGTAGCAAAAGAAAGCCGCGCACCCGCAAGAGTCCGAACCATTCACGCGCACATGCACACCTACCAGAGCAAAATCATTTTGTAGCAGCGCAATCTCCTCTATGCAGCCAAAAGTTCAAAGTAAAAATCACCTTGTAGCAGCGCAATCTTCTCCATACATGCAAAAATTCAAAGTAGCAAAAGGAGCCGCGCACCCGCAAGAGTCCGAACCATTCACGCGCACATGCACACCCATTGGCCCCGCCCGACGAGGCGAGCGAGCGCGCGTGGTTCTTTCTTTTCCTCTCTCTAATTGCTCCAACAAGATGGAGATAACTCAAACTTTTTAAGTTGGTCTCACTCCACTTGAAGTAGCAAGGTGGGAATAAAGTCCCCCACCTTTCCATATATACATACATGTATGAGTGAGCCTTTGAAATTTATTTGGAATTGTTTAGCCCATGGCCCAAAACATCTAACAACCAACAAAGTAATTGCTAAAAACAACACAAATAACTTTATATACATTTTAGTTCACATAATACAGAACACAACAACATAAAAATATCAGAACACAAAGAAATATAGAGGCAAAGTCATCAGGTTTGCAGAGTTTTAATTTCCAAGCACAAATACATGGCAGCTGCACTTGTACAATATAAGACCGCGAAACTAGGCCCAAAAGCTATAGTTAGCCACACAAGTCTATAGTGAGCCCTGTCCAAAATACTATCCAATCAGCATGTACACACTAGAATCTGTTAGTTAGCTCTATGATGTCTGGCCTTCAGGCCTTGTTTACTTGGGAATTTTTTTGCAAAATTGTTACAGGAACTTTTTTATTTGTATGTGACAAATATTGTTCAATCATAAATTAATTAGGCTCAAAAAATTCGTCTCATAAATTTCGACCAAACTATACAATTAGTTTTTTATTTTTATCTATATTTAATATTCCATGCATGTGTCTGAAGATTCGATGTGACTGAAAATCTTGAAAAATTTTAGGTTCTACGTGGAAATAAACAAGGCCTCAGAACACCTCGAGACTGAAGTTACGACCCTCAAGAGTTCGTTTTTGAACTCAGTAATCCTCGAGGGCAACAATTTTATATTCTTCCAAACAACCAACGTCGGAGTCGACTTAACCTTGTCGTTTTCCAAAGAACCAACTATGGGGTAGGATGATGGCAGGCAAATCTAACTTCGCTCTCTTTTCAGCCTGCGTGTTGAGTAATCGTGGAGGCTTTAAAGTCTGGTTGGCATTCTGGGTGCGGATGGTTGTTCTCAACGCTGTTTATCTCGGATCCCTGGGTGATCTCATCATTACTAATTTTTTCTAATGAGAAATAAGTCAAAACAAAAATCAATGATATTTATACAAAATTGTTGAATTGGACGAACGGTCAGACAAGATGTCTAAAAGTAAAAAATATCATGTATTTTGAGACGGAGGAAGTATATATATAGTTTCATGGGATGTTAAAAGCTGTTATCGTTGTATTTGTTCATGGCTTCGATAATAAAATTCGGATATTCCATGGTGGAAAAAAAAGGGAAGAACTATTCGGTAATAACCTTTAGAGAGCAACTTGTTCCTTTTTTTTTTGACTGAAAACCTTAAACCACTTGATATTATTCTAAAAACTACATATTCAGATAGATTCCATGAACCACATCTCTTGCACTAAGGACGCCATCCAAATAACAAGATACATATACAAAAAGATACACATAAAACCAGTATGAGAATAGCTTTGTACCAAATTTTGCACAGGTATAAAAAGCAAAAGTGACAGCAAATAATGATGATCATAGTTACCGAAAAAGATTATGTATTACATTTTGTCCAAAGAAATTCAATTTTAGAGAGAATCTATGCAGATGTGCCACATAGAAACAGGTACAAGAGAGACAATATTTTCAGACACCAAAAGTTATATCAACATGGCAGCAGGCCATATGTCCAATAAGTTGGTTGACTACCATGTCTTGCTCTTCCTTGTCCTTTGGATATACTCGTTCTGCTGGTAATCTTTCAGATCGAGGCAGTACACCCATCTGCTCGCAGTCCTCACAAGGCGAGTAATCTTTCAGGACAAGAGTTCGTAAGTTGGGAGCTCGTTCCATCACAGCTCTAATAAATGTCATCTGTTGATCCATCGGACTAAACCCAGTAATCTGTACTTCTTTCAATAGCCACTCCTTACCATTTGTGAACCAGACAACTTCCATGAAGGATTTGTCCTTTCACCATAAGTTTTTCCTCTAGCCTCAGGACCCATTGTGCATGGATGTTCCCATATCTATATTCAAAAGCAAACATATTGTTATAGAGACTATTTTTGGGTTTCAGATTATTTTTTTTTTACAGAAAAATATCTCTAATTTCCAAACACTCCACTCCTTGAAGTTAAATTCTCAACCAGAGGAGTTGAAATAATTTAGAAACTATTTAAGGTTTCTTGGACTGGAGTCATGTTTGCAACAGTTGGGGTAGATTTGGGCCATTGTGATCCAATCTGGGCCACCTAAGGTGGGCTTGATGGCTAAATACAATCTCCTTTCGCTTATATAATACATAAAAAAGGATAAGACAACTACTACTTCTGTTTCTTTGTTTCTTAGACTTATTAGCACCTAATAACTCTAGTGAAGCCCTAGTGATATCTAACCCTTCATTTCAAGCTTCAATTGGACCAGAGCAAAGAAAATGAGTGGTTGACGGCTTGTCAATGATGAGGACGCGCATCCCTATCCTAGCTTATCTTAGAGAAGGATAGGAATCAGGTAAAAGGGGGATTTTATATAGGTGGGGGGTATTGTATTCTGAGGAAACATATTGATATGCAACACAGGTCTATAATTTTTTCAGTAACTTGAATCACACGGGAATTTTTCTGTTACTCTCTAGACTAGCTGGTTCAGAAAAGTAGGCAAAGATTACGAGGCCACTTCAGTTCCTATACTTCCTGGGAATATACAAGATAGTGATTGAAATTGAATAAAAAGAATTGTTTCAACTGAGCTTATTTTAGGAAAGAGAACAAGTTTAGTACGAATGATGAGAAAACAAATAGTCGTACCTCAAGATCAAATACCTCGATGGATGGTGCAGCTTCAAGGAGAACTATTGTCCAAAGCAGATCAAATTCGACAAATATATCATGCAGGCATAGCTTCGTTAGTTTATTGAATACGGTGCAGAGTTGTTTTCCTTCAGGTTGCATCCAAAGCTGACAAAACAGAGAAGCACACAGTGAGAATGAGAAATGTTGCTGTCTTCTTGACTTCTTGTAGAGGTCAACTGTGCTCACTTAAGTCAATTTGTTTATCTGATGTTCCTTACGTACAAATCACTAATAACATTGTTTCATTTGGATGTAGTTCCAAACAAAATGAAGAGAAGCACCAGCTAAATGGCCTGATATATACAACACGAAATTTTCAAGTATTTTAAGCGTTAATAACCAAATATTTTAAGGGTTAATTTAGGTATAATACTGAACACAGATACATGTTCAAAATTAGAAAACAAGACAGTATAATAATCCATAAAGATTGAAAAATAGTGCATGAGAATCAGCATGGATTTATACCTTTTCTCCTTGGAAATTCAATGTTAGGTTCTTTATCATGGTACCCCTTAGAACCTCACTTAGGTTGAATCCTTTAAAATAAACTGCTGCACCAGATAAGAGCTGCAATTCCTTGAGTGCTGGAACAACACCAAATGACAAAGGGGCATTTGGACACATCCAGCCATCCCAGTGCAGCCGCTCTAATTTTGGAAGGTGTAGCACATCAAGTTTCCCCAAGTAGCACGTTTCAAGCTCTAGCACACTAATATTTGAATCCGGTGCATGTATCTTCCATGCCGGGAGTTCCCCGGTATCACAGTTGGAGAGGTAGAGATACCGCAGTTGCTTGCAGCAATCAAATAGGAAGTGATTCATGTCCCGTTCATCAAAGCAAATGTTATATAATGAGAGTCTTGTTAGGCAATGCAGCAAACCAGGATAAGTTCTGAAAAAACCATCCACAGAACAAGCTTGCTGAAGCATATCTTTATCGTTGCAGTCCTCAGGCTCCTTCTTACCCAAAACAGCAAGGTCTAAATCTTTTACAGTACCAACAACAATTACTTCACTAAGTAGAGGTCCAATGATTTCTGAGTAATTGTCCACCAAATAGAGCTTAAGTTGCAGGCTTGAGATGGTAGCCTCACACTGACGGATAGCCAAGAAGCTCCTAACCGCTTTGGTCAGTGAGGCCATTGCTGTATCAATATGTTCAGCTTCGATGGGGTTTGGGAGTGGGGAAGGTAAGAAATTTTTAGCATCAATGGTCAGCTCTGGAAGCAACCATGGCAGATGCTTCCACCGTGTTGATAGGACAGCTGTCCTTGCAGCCGTGGCTATGTCGACTTTCCCCAAGATGGACAACAGAACATCGTCAGTCAGCGAGCTGAGCCTATCTTGATCCTCAGCTTTCTGCAACAAAACATATGATTTGTGACGATGTTAGTGAGAAACTAGTTTGAAAAGTTCACAGCATTAAAACAAACTATGCTTGTGTGATCTACCTCTAGGCTGGCATCTAATAAAGCAGGCTCAATGCCTACTGTTTCAAGTGTTAGAGCATGCAGCAAGCAGCAGTTCACATAGAAACACGACTTAACTATCCCGGTAAAGCTAATTATGATGATAGTAAAAGAATCAGAACAGAGGTAGGAAAGATGAGAGGCAAAGGCTTTACCTCAATGCGTCCATTGTTTGACTCCATTGATGAATAACACCGCAGGCGGGGAAGCACGCGGAGAGGTGCAATGTAATTATCCTAAGGCTAGTTTGTTTATGATGTTGATGAAGGCAGGAGCCGCCCCCAGTCCATACAAATCATACGCAGATAAGCTACAACAAATCCTAGCCTGTTAGCAGTCCATCAAACTCATATGCAGATACAACCAATCCTGGTCGGCGATGGCGTGGGGGCATCGAAAAGGAAGAAGAAGAGAAAAATACAGAGAGCGAGGAAATAAGCAAACGATTTACATATGAGATCACTACTAGGGGAGGCAGCTACCTCCAATCGGCGAGCGGCGGTGGCTAGGGTGTGGCCGGAGGCGGAGGGGGTGAAGGAGAGTAGCGACTAGCGAGGGGTTCCGTTCCGTCCGCCGTCCCGGGTTTGGTTCGACCGATCGACCCAGCGCTCCCTCTCACGGTCTCACCAGTCAGGCAGTCACCACTCACGGTCACGGGCATGGGCGTCTGGGAATTGGGGCCTTGGATCCAATACGTACAGTAGGGCAGATTGAGAAAGGCCCGAACCAACAAACTTGCCCCACAGGCCCAACAGTTCTGTTTCTTTTTATTTGTTCAAACAATATTTGTTCTTTTGCAAGCAAATATTTTTGTAAATAAAGCATTGGATTTCAAAATTGTCGTGCCTTATAAGGTCAGTCGATGTGTGACCTCTAGGGAATGGCTGCCAGAGCTGCTGACCGTTGGTGAAGTTCAGCCGATACACAGTTTTGAGTGGAGAGAAAGAAGAATATAGACGAAGCCTTTGTCCAAAGTTGATCGAGCCATCTTGAACATAGAGGTTCTATCTCGCCATATAAAGTATCCACGTTATTTGCACTAAGTGGTCCACTAACTTACAATACTTTTATAAAAGCCATCTATGTCAACCTTTATCTTTTACTAATTATAAAATTTATCCATATTATATCTATTATGTGCAATACTTTTTAAAATCTTAATGGCTCGCTGTCTTTAATCTATCAACGTACAAGTCAGCTATATATGATATTTGTTACATTATCATGTCCTTCTATAATATGATCTAATATTCTAATGCCTTTTCTTCCGTGGCTTACCCATTTTTATAAGATTTGATTGAATAAAATAATATGCAAACCAAACTCATATAGATACACACAAAGCCCAAGTAATATATAGTGATGCTATATATATGGCAAATTATTTCTAGAAAAATCCCACGACAGTGCACTAGGTATTCTTCTAGTGTACTCCCTCTGTCCCAAAATAAGTATTGTTATTGCTTCCTGATCAATGAGTCAATCAATTTTAACTTTGACCAAATATAAATACAAGATACTATTAACATCTATAATATAAAATAGTATTATTAGATAGATTGTTAAATCTGGTTTCATAATAAACTAATTTAAAGATATAATTTTTGCTAATATTTTCTATAAAAATAAAGAAAGAAAGTTTGACCGGCATAAAAATCGTAGCAAGACTTGTTTTGGAACGAAGGGAGTATCATGAGTTGTGGTATATTATATGCCCAAAAAATCAAATCAATTCACACCAGTCTAAAATCGACCCAAGTCCAAGTCGAGTCAGCTACCATAGATGCATAGACTATCCGAAGTCCAATTAGTTAGGCAGATGACCAAGTCTACATGTAGTCTCTCTTTGGAAAAAAAAAGTTCAAGAAAGCTGAACTAAGGCCTTGTTTAGTTCCCAACAAATTTTGCAAAATTTTTCAGATTCTCCGTCACATCGAATCTTTAGAGGTATGCATGAAGTATTAAATATAGACGAAAATAAAAACTAATTACACAGTTTGGTCGGAATTAACGAGATGAATCTTTTGAGCCTAGTTAGTTTATGATTGGACAATATTTGTCAAATACAAACGAAATTGGTACTATTTACATTTTGCCAAAAATTTTGGAACTAAACAAGGCCTAAATGAAGGGAGAAGATCGGCCTACGATAAGGGAAGTAGAGATAACACTTGAAAATTTACTCGTCACGAAGCAGCAGGCACCATGTAATTCAACAGAGATTTGGTGATGAGGATGTGGCAGTGTTGGAGGACATATCAACAATACAAGTTGCCAAAGATCCAAGTAGACAATATATACTATAGAAGAAGAAATATTATTGTCGGCAAGGTATCCCCGATGATCTTGTTCAGCTCTGAACAATGGTTTCTGTCATCTCTATTGCATAGGATTATAGGAACTTGGGAAGCCACCAGAAAAAAAATCTCGCATCCTTCGTTATTTGTGAAATTGGTTATGTAAAGGTTTGTGTAAATGCATTTGTTAAGTCAAGAATAATTTTTAGATAATGAAGTCAAGAGTAATGACGCTTCTTATATTCATTCATTTCATGCTAGCAAGCCAACAACGTACAGTACAGATGTCATCCCTTGCGTATTCTTCTTCTAAAGTAAAATATATTCTCTTAACCTAGCTGGCTATATTCATTTGAGACTTTGAGATAGATGCCTAATTTGCTCGTTGAGGTGATCCAGCTCAATGGTAATGTTGGGAAAGTTCAGCAGAGCGGCCCCGGCATGGGGTTAAGGATGGCAATAGGACGGATTCGGATCGGGTGAAGTCTTTGTGCACCTGAATCTAAAACCCGAAATCAAAATCCAAAACCGCATCGAACACCGATTCAAGTGATAACCCATCCCCAAAACCAAACCCGCGGATACCCAAAACCCGCTTTCTATGTCAACATATATAATAAAGTAATAAGGATTTTCTATAAACATATACATGATATATATACACATATTGACATGTATAAACAAGAGGCAATAAAAAATAAATATTTTCATGAGTTAGCTTAAAATAAATTTAATAATCTAAGTAAACAAGTTATTATTATCATATTATAACATATGAAAATTAATTCTAATGACTTATTTCGGATATCCATTGGATATCTACGGGTGGAAAACCAAACCCAAAACCGAACCTTTCGGGGCCCCGAACCCAAAGATCGTGGCACGAAAAATCATCTCCAAACCCGAACCTGTGAGAACCGAAACCCGCGGATATCCAACCCAAAACAGCCCCGCTGTCATCCTTACATGGGGTTCAGCCACCAAATCCCAAATTTGAAAATCAACTGCAAGTCGGCAACCCTTAGATTGAATCTATCAAGTCGGCAACCCTTAGATTGGATCAACCGGTAATATTTTTCTCTCACAATAAATCAACATCAACATTAAGGTCGGCTGTTCGTAAAAGTGGCTGATGCTGATATTGCCGACTTATCGTAAAAACGGCTGATGCTGATGCTAATTTATTATGAAAGAAAAACACTATTAGGTCTTGTTTAATTCCGAAAACTTTTTGGTTTTCGGTAATGTACCACTTTCGTTTTTATTTGGCAATTATTATCCAATCATAGACTATAAAAAAATCATCTCGCGATTTATAGATAAACTGTGTAAATAGTCTTTATTTTTGTCTATATTTAGTGTTTCATGTATGTAACACAAGATTCAATGTGACGGAGAATCTTAAAATATTTTTGGATTTTAGGGTGAACTTGGCCTTAGTTAGCCTTAACATTGTGGCTGATAAGCATGATAATATGTTTAGCCAATGATGCGAGTGCCGTGCCTCCACCACACCCCATAAAAGCCCAGGAGACCGAGCAGCCCGCAGAGTCAAGACGTGACATTGTTACTGAGGGGCTGCTGCTATCCACCACGGAACCACCCATTCAGTCATTCCATTACTGCACCCACCAATCCTGCACAGCAGAGAGTTGTTAAATGCTCCCCCACTACGGCTAGGGCCTTGTTTATGCTTTTTAGTTTGGGAACGGTAGCATTTTCGTTTTTATTTGACAAACATTATTCAATTATAGAGTAACTAGGCTTAAAAGATTCATCTCGTGATTTACAGATAAACTGTGCAATTAGTTTTTATTTTCGTCTATATTTAATACTCTATGCATGTGCCGCAAGATTCGATGTGATGGTAATCTTGAAAAGATTTTGGTTTTTGGGGTGAGCTAAACAAGGCCTACCAAAAAAATTTGCAAAATTTTTCAGATTCTCCGTCACATCAAATCTTTAGACGCATGGAGTATTAAATATAGACAAAAATAAAAACTAATTGCACAGTTTGGTCGGAATTGACGAGACGAATCTTTTGAGCCTAGTTAATTCATGATTGGACAATATTTGTCAAATACAAACGAAAGTGCTATTATTTCTATTTTACAAAAAA
>Ga0182004_10004023_pt1 | contig 11795 bp, 9 predicted proteins | sample Sormic07211540_1_FD_120479 | JGI IMG/M metagenome (GOLD analysis project Ga0182004, IMG submission 120479) | Endophyte microbial communities from Sorghum bicolor roots, Mead, Nebraska, USA - 072115-40_1 MetaG | ecosystem: Host-associated > Plants > Roots > Unclassified | place: USA: Nebraska...
AAAACAAACAAGCTACTTTTTCTGCGGGGTTACTTTTTTCTTATTAAAGACTTCCTTTAGATTTAGTTCTTGCCGGTGTTTTGACTGGGGGGGGGGGGGGGGGTGAAGACAGCCCTCGGGGGTTGCATTAAGAAGACCTCATAAATGTTGAGAAAACCGCCGATCCCATGCCCCACCCATATAGAGCAGCACCGTAGCCCGTGAGAGTGACCCCAACTAGGGCCAGGCCTTACACCTGTGGTTTGGTGGGACATACAGGGTGATTTTCTTAACCCCAGCCTGAAATTCGCTCTCACAGGGAGTCGAACTCAAGACCTTTTTTTTTGGAACGTCAAACTAACCAACTCACCTAGAGGCCCTTTCACCTACTTTTTAGTTCTAATAATGGTACTTTACATAACTATAGGAGATGTATTTAAGAACAAATTGCACTTTGGGTACCAAAACTTGTGTGGTGGGTGTAATCTTGTTACATAACTTGAAAACGGTGTGAACTTGTCACTAATCTTGTTATGGGATGCAATTAGGCCATCATTGCATCGGCTTGAGCAATCAGATACACAAGGTGCTGACTGCATTGTTAACATGGTTGGTGGCATGTTGTCAGAAGTGTTGGTCCCATGATTTTCATTGTAGAACACCCTTGCAAGTTGCATGCTAATTACATTCTAGCAGAATGATCCCTTTAATTTGTTGTATCCTTTGTTTGCTAGTTTGAGAACAAGCATGGCTAGATAGGGATAAGAAGGCTGCCAGTGCAGTGAAAATAAGGATGGAAACAGTGTTTTGGATACAACTTCTGTTTCACTGTATTTATCCGCATCACACGCTGCACATACCGCATTGACCAAGAAAGTACTAGTTCCAAGAGAAAAACCAATGTGAAATCACAATGCAACTATATTTCCCTTCCATTGGAGCATTTAATTAGTTAGGGTATGTAGTGGAAATATTGCAATAACTAGAGCGTTGATATCCTTAGTGGACAAACACTGTGAAGCATTTTTCTATCGATGCCATGGACAAATATACAGAAATGGAGAGAGCATTGGACAAGAGAACAAGTATGGTTAGTGAAACAAGTGGTTACAGGGTAGACAGGTGATTAGGGGCCAGGGCACATCCATCCCTCAGTTTTTTATTTTTTTCCTACATTCAGCAAAATTGAAGAGGCATGTGTGTTGTATAAGAAACTGTGCATCAGTTGCAGTTTGGGCTGTTTAAACTCCTCTAAGCCTCTAGAATCTACATCTAACAGTACATTTACTGGGATGAGGCCATGCCTCCTCTTTCTTACTGATTACAAGAAACATCACATCAATATGGTGAGCAACATTGTCATGTGGGGCTGCATATACGCACGGCAATGCTGTGCCTGCGACGTCTGCAGGGCTGCAGAGCACGCGCGGGGATCAGCATGCAGGGGCGAGCGAGGTTGAGTCCCAACCGGAAAGGGGCTAAAAGGCAGGCAAATATCAGATTGTTTCCCTTAATTATAGGAGTTGATTGTTTCCATTTTCTACAAGCCGTATGGCTATATTATCCTTGTAATCAGATACGTTGAAGGTAAGCAATATATTACCAATCTATTTCCCTTCTTCTCCAAACAAGCCGACGACAGAGGGGCAAAACCTCGCCGGCGACGACGGACCAAGGCTACGAGCTCCGTAGCCGAGGGCCAGGTACCCTAGGTCCCGATGCCTTTGACAACCATAGACCTGGTTTAAGTATGTAAACTTGTATAGTGAACTACATGTACATGTGAGTGAGGCCATTTAAACATTTCATCTAACTATACCTGCTCAGCTAGAAGACATGAGGGATTGAACAGCTACAGAAGGGGCTTATAAGCAACATCAGTATCATGCAGCAACACTGCAGCATTCTCGGCTGGCAGCCCTATCCTACCCATTGTTGTAAACCCCTGGTTCTAGTTTCTTGTTCCAGCCTGCTGTGAAGCCCTATGGTTACACTCTACTTTTTCATCGATGGGTTGCTTTCTTTGCCTGTCCCTTCAACGACTGCTTGATGATGAATAGAATGGAAGCTTTTTGTTTAGCAGTAACCAGCACAAGAAACCCACATGCAGTCCATGCCTTTCACTGCAATGCTGGCTGCCTGGTCAGCACCATATGGACTTGATTGGCTTGAACTGGTGTGTTAAAAGACCTAATTGCACCAAAGAAACAATATTAGCGACTGTTTTGCACCATTTTCAAGACTTGTGATAAAATTGCACTTACCCTGCGAGTTTTGGCACCCATGATGCAATTGTCTTTATTTAAGGAGGGAAATTGTGTTTAATATACGCGTGCTTTAGACAATTTGTTCTATAGCTTTATACATCATACTGTGAAGGATGGTTGCAGGGTCATAACTCTCCTTAGTGATATCTGGTATGTGGTAGATAGTGTAGTATATTGGAGTTGCTGAATTGGTACATGCATCTGACTACGTAAAATTTATTAGCACATCCGGACATGTGGCAAAGTGACACAATCGCTTGGTGGATGTAATTCATGTGATTGTTTGTCAGTTGTCACTATTTGTTTCAATTTTGTTTTAGCATTTCATTCTATTCAGATTCAGATTGGCTAACTCATTTACATCAAAAGAATATCTAAAATGTATTATCATATGTACTCTTTGCTACCTCCCAATCTTCTCTATTTTATTGTTTTTTGTTTGTGCGTGCACACTGCTGATATTTGACTTTTTCTTTTCTTTTAAGATGGTTGAACTTTGGACAAAGAGGAAGTTTCGTTGTGATTGTGGCAACTCAAAGTTTGGTGGTCACCTTTGCAAACTTTGCCCTGAGAAAGATTCTGAGAATTCAGCAAATGCTTATAACCAAAACTTCAAAGGTTCCTATTGCACATGTGGGCGGCCTTATCCTGACCCAGAAGCTAAGGAGCAAGTTGAAATGATACAATGCAGTATATGTGAGGATTGGTTTCATGAGGATCATATTGGGCTTAACTCTATTGAAGAGGTATTCTACTTTCCAGTACCTTAAATGGAATCATATCTGTTAAAAGTGCTTTTCGTGTTCTGATTCTTGTGTGTTTGCCTGGTCGCATCACCTGTATCTGCAATACTGATATCTTGCTACTTGCTAGTAGTGTTCATAATTTTTTCTTATGCTATGCCATTTCTTCTTTTAGATTTTTATTCTGGCCTTAGTCTTAAGGAATTACATTACTGTGGTGCAAGGTACTATTGTTGTAGTCCATTATTACTGTCCTTTTGCAATACTTATACCAATGCTAGTAGTATTCATATATTTTTTCTTATGTCCATACTTTTCTTCTAGATTGTTTATTGACCTTAGACTTGAGGAATTACATCATTGTGATGCAATGTACTATTGTTGTAGTCCATTATTACTCTGTCCTTTCGCTTGGTGAAACTAGAAGCAAATGCATTGCTTAGCTAGAGCTTTTGGTTGTTAGGTTTTACCTTGTCTTCCTCAAAAAGGCAATTGCTCATGAATAGCTGTGCTTTTGGGGACCAAGAATCTCTTAGGGCTTGTTTGGATCCCATTAATTGAAACAAATGTCTAGAAAGTGCTTCTTATTTCATTATAAGATTACTAACAAATTTCTCTCAATTCTTTGGAACCAAACAGGGCCTATGATTAGCCAAACTACTAACTACTAAGCTTATACGTTGATTCAACCGTGTTTAACTGACTATACCTTATCAGAGGGCCCGTAAAATTGGAAAATTGCTCTTTCAATACTTATGCTATTTGGACTAAGAATCTCTTACTGATCAGCGCTGCTCAGCTTACACATTGATTTAACAATGTATAACTTCTATACCTTGTCAGCTGCTGCAAAATTGGAAAGTTACAGTAATTATGCTGACGAAGAATCTCTTACTGATCAGCACTACTAAGTTGACACATTAACTCAACAATGTTTTATTTTATTACTTCATTTTTTCTTTCTGCAACACTCAGGAGAGCTGTACGTCATTTCATTAATATAATTACTTCTATGCTTTATCCGGCTGCAACTACAAATTGCATGCATCTTTATCGTATTCCTTTGTTCGGTCAGTAGAGGCCTTTTTAGATGTCCACATGATATTTTTTTTGAACACGTACGAGAGTCATATCTTTCTTGAATAGAGTCCTCAGGATAAAATGTAGCATCTTCTGTTTAGTTTCCTAGCACATACAGAATGTTAGTGTGCTTAATGACTTCCTTGTGTTGCAGATACCAAGAGATGAGGAAGGGGAGCCACTCTACGAGGAATTTATATGCCACAAATGCTCACCTGTTTGCCATTTCTTGAAATTGTATCCAGATACAATTTGGGCTTCTGGTAAGCAGAATCTGGCATTGCAAACTGATGCAAGTGATCCAAATGTGATGGAAAAACCTTCACGTCATGGTAACACTGAGAAACATGAAAATGGTGCTCTTGATCATACGGTTGGTGAGAAGACCTCCATTGGGAATGATTCTACAAAAGCTATTGTAGTTCCTGAGGAGGCCAATTTGGGTAGCAGTTCTGGCAGCAGCTGCAAGCTAGGAATGGATGTAAATACAATGCCAGCTATTACAGATAAAAGTGAGCCTTTTTTCATGTCTAAAGGTTGGAGGGAAACACTATGCAGGTGTGAAACATGCAGCAACTTCTATGCACAACGAGGTATTGCATATCTTACTGACAAGGAGGATTCTATTGAGGAATATGAGAGAATTGCCAAGCAGAAGAGGGAGAAGAAACTGGAGCAGCAGCAAGGAGCTGCAACAAATTTTCTGAATTCACTTGATCATGTTCAGAAAATAGAGATGTTGAGTGGCATCAATGACTTGAAGAATGAGTTCCAGTCCTTTCTGGTAACAATCTTTTATTTGATTGATAGAGTAGCTGAAAAATTTTTGGTAGTTGGATGAGATTGGAGAAAATTGTTACTCAATGCTTCTTGCTAAAACACAGGAAATCATTTGAAGAAGTAAACATGTTTTGACAACTGTATGAGATCTGAGAAAATTGTTACCTGACACTTCTTAAAACACATGATAACCATTCAAAGAAGTGAACCTGCATGTTTTAAAACCCTACTCAGAGGTACTCCAAACACCTGGCAAGCACTCTGCAATGTGACAATACCACCTGCCTTGAACATAAGAGCTAATTTGTGCATGCTTTGCTTCACCTTATAACATTACAGATAATTAATGATTACGAAGCTAGGTTGCCCAGCTGCGATTATTGGGTAATTGTTCATGTGTAAAATGTATTGGAACATGGAAATGATGCATGTTCCTGTTGGTCAGCATTAGATAAATGAGGCCTAAGACAGCATAAGAGGTTGTTTGTGGCCTTCATTCTGTTTTCATGTTTTCCTAGTGTGTTAGGACTGTATGCAGCTTGATTTTGTTTGCTGAATTTACTTTTCAATTTAACAATATATTTGTCTTGTGCATTTTGTCCTGTCCGTGTTTTTCAATTCAGAAAAGAGGAATGCCATTTGATTTTGTTGACACATTTGCTTCCATGTTTCGTTTTAACATGTTTTGTTGGCATATGATGTTATTCAGTCATCTCATTGGTGTTTTTGCTTTGTCTGATACTTTGAGCAGGAGTCCTGTGATACATCGAAACCAATAACATCTGAAGATATACGCTCTGTTTTCGAGAATCTAGCTAAGAAGAAGAAACAGAGGTTATCTTAGCTTGTGCCGCATCAGACCCCACATGAGGCAATCGTTCTGCTGGACAGAGGTCCTAGTTGTTGGGTATCTTTAGGCATCCTGAGTAAACCTAATGTTATCTTAGGTGGTACTAGAGTTGCCAGTAATGTGGAATTCTAGCAGGAACACTGTAATGTTTAATGCACCGAAGTCGCTTGCAGTAGATTCTGATGGCCCAAGCTGCCAATAACCCGTTTGCTTCCTGAATCTCAATCCTGTTAGGTGATAATATACATTGTGTTACAACCGTGCTTTTATCCTTACGAGTCTAATGCTGTTGCAACTTGTATTAGGGCTGAACTAGGTTCTGCTAGAGTATGATGGTTGTCCATTCGCGTTGCTATGCTATGCTAGTTATCCCTGAATGCTAGCAGTCTCGTGCTTCTCGGTCGATAGAACTATAACTGCATGGCCACCGGCTTCGCCGTCCTCCGACGTCTTGCAATGAACATTCAGTTGTGGTTAGGCAGGTTTGCTGATACCCGGCCACCCGGTAAGATCTTTTTTCAGGCGAACTAATAACTCAGAAAAAAAAAATGGACTTGGAATAGCCAAATGGCGTTGGATCCGCCATCTGTGCGCGTGTGCTGGCCTGCTCGGTAGGGATGAAAATGGTACAGATATTTTCTGATTGTATTTAAGACCGAATTTGTTTAGAGAAATTTAGATCTGTTTGTATTTGAGTCCGAATATTCAACATCCAATACTTATCCGTATTCGAATATTTAAATCGTATATTTATGATGTTCACATCTAATCCTATCTTACCTGATATGGTTGACACTATCCGTATTCGAATCCGAATTCGACCAGAAATATGAAATCGTATATTTATGATGTTCACATCTAATCCTATCTTATCTGATATGGTTGACACTATCCATATTCGAATCCGAATCCGACCAGAAAACCAATATGATATCGGTGATATCCATTTGTATCCGATCCGTTTTCATCCCTATTGCCCGAGAGCAGCATATCTTGCAAGGGACGCCAGATGGTCTCGATGTTTTTTAATAAAGATAATTATGTTAATTCAACATGATTTTATCGAATTAATTAATACAATAATATTGAACCTATTTTGGTCTTTGCAAAAGCAAACAGCCTAGAAAAAGAAAACTTTTAATGACAATTGGTCCTAAGACTAGATCCGTAGATCGTCACCTGTCTAAAAAGAAAAGAAAATACCTTGCTACCTTCAACCATTGCGATGCCATTTCCTAAAAAAAATGTTGCAATGCCATTGTAACTAAATCATGTGAGTAAACTTCCGAGGATAGTCCATACCCGCAGCTAGTGTATAAACAACCGTATATAAAATGCGCAAAGGAGAATATTGTTTTTCTCCCTAAAAACTAAATTATTTCTGCATAACCAAAGTGACAACAACTAGTTGCTGTCCCAAGCGAAACCAGAGGTTTTCCCAAACCCCGTAGCCAACTCCCAAAAATATGGGACACCACGAGATTAAGGGAGGCGAAAAGTGATATGTATGTAACACCAAATCACATAGGCAAAATGACAATATGTATGTAACAGTTTTGACTGCCTTGCCAATTGTATCCAGCTAAATTGTCTTTAGTTAAGATGACACCTCAAAGAAGGTGCCAAACAAAAATATTATCTTTAATGGTGCTTTTACTAGCCAAAGCACTTCATTTAAATTGGGAACTTCCATACATATTAGTGCAGAGTAATGTGACTTCAATGCAAACTGGTTCTTCAAGTCCAATCTCCAATGAAACATATTCCCTCCATCCCTAAATAACTGTCGTCATTGGTGTACGTGCTACAAGACTCGATAGAGATCATAGAAACTAGAATTGTTGGATAGATGACTTGCAATACTTATAGAGCTAGAGCAAAATTGCATTTTGCTATTTGTTATACTAATCCGTTGCTCTAGTGCTTTATAAAATTTTTAAATAGGCTATTCATCTCTCTCTAGCTATATTATGACCTTTCGTCGAGCCCATCCATGGGCCGCCGTCACACCATAGGGATCTAGCCGACTGCCCCGGATTTGGAGGTGGAGGTGGAGGGCAAGCGACCCACTGGTTGGATCTGGCCACCCACCACCACAACAGCTGCATCTAGAGGTGGAGGGCGACAAGAAGTGGTGTAAGTGCATCTAGCCCTTTAGTGGGTTTTGGTGAATTGAATGACAACACAATTAAAGGTCTAACAAGTTTGCTAAGTGTATCAAAGGTTCAACGAGAAAACAAACTTGATGGTATTTCACATAATGTTCAAATGAAGACCAAAGTTGTGTATAGTTATAAACAGAAGTTTGATTGATATCAACACTCATATCAAGAAGATATTGAAGCAAGGATCACAATATTGAAGAAATTATTTTTCAATGGATGCTTAACATGATGTGACTTGAGTATGGCTCGATAGAGTGAAGATAGCAAGGAAAGGGCTTTGAGGGACTAAGCGAAGGTGAAGGTCAAACAATGGCTTGTAGATCGAGGTACCATGGCTAAGGTGAAGAAGAAAGTACTTGCATTGAGTCAAGGTACTAATCGAGCTATGAGGAGTCATATTGTGTTGAGGATCAAATCATTAATAAAAGTGACTTGAAGCCATGGATTGAACTCACATGTGTTGAAATGATTCAAGTCACATGCTCAAGCTATATCTACTCAAAGAGAGGAGACAAAGTTAATTGCATCCCTGATGAAGTGATATTGAGAAGAAGTGGCATATGAAGACATTAAAGACTCAAGTGATAAAAATGGTTATATACTTTTGACCTTGAGTTTAGGATTTACCATACTATAAAGAGGGGATACAACTTTAGTTGGTCTGAGGAAGATAGAGTGCTCAAGTATTAAAACTAAATCAAAAGAGTGACACTCTAGCACTTCATGAGCACGTAGAATAGTTTTTTGAGACTTGGGGTGTCGGAAGTCCCGACGTGCATCGGAACTGATGACATGTGTCGGAAGTGATGACATACGTCAGAACTGATGATGTATGTCGGAAGTGATGACGTTCGTCGGAAGTCCTGACACCTGGCCCTCTTGCTACCTCTGCTCGCGCTTGCGCTGGAAGTGATGACATACATCGGAACTAATGATGTGTCAGAAGTGATGACGTGCGCTAGAACTGATGACACGTCAGACGTGGTGACGTGCGTCGGAACTAATGATGTTGACTGGTTTTGTGTATACTTCTAACTAAGGTGAACAATTTTTTTAGTGTATGTCAGAAGTCCCGAGATCTACATCGGAACTTTTGACATAGATGTAAACGGTTAGTTTAGCTTCATATAAATAGCTCTCCTCTCACTTCTAATGGTTGGCTCACTTTTTCACTTGACCAAACCTTCAGGCAAGGCTCCACTCTAGCTCCCAAAAGCTCTTCTATTCTATCCCCTTGGCTCCTAACTTCAAATCTTGCAAGGGATTGAGTGAGAGAAGTATTCTTGGTGAGAGAAACATCAAAGTAAAGCTTGAGTACTTGATTTCTTTGTCAAGGCGGTTGGATTTATGTTTTTACTCTTAGAGCAAGGCTCCTAGCTGTCTAGGCGTTGCCTGTGGAGATTACAACTTATGTGGTAGCCCTAGGAGGTTTGTAATCACTCAAATCATCTAGTGAAATCACCTCTCATCTCAAGAGATTGCTCTCTTGAATTGAGAACAAGGATAGGGTTGAAAGAGACCCGAAAAGCATGTGTGGCTTCCTCAACAACGTAGACATAGGCAAACCTTGGTGGCAAGCTGAACCACGAGATAAACACCTTGTCTCTTTGTGTTCTTGCTATTTGTGTTGCTCTCTACTTGTTTATTTGTGATTCTAGGGTTTGGTCCTGATCTACAAATTGGTGGCTCTCTAAGGTAAAGAAAGCACTTAGACTACTTCATCTTACCACTAGGAAGTGGGGTTGTAAGTTATTGCCTTCACAAAGTTCATTTGAACACTTGTAGTTCATTTCCTATAGGCGTCAGAACTTCTGACAGTTTGCGTTGGAACTTCTGACGATGTCGGAAGTTCTGACCTAAACTATCATAACTTCTGACAGTTGCTGACAAGTGGCTTTGAGTTGTGTAGAAATTTTTAGATACGCCTATTCACCCCCCTCTAGGCGACATCAAGGTCCTTACAAGTGGTTGTCGGTCCACCACCACATATAGATCCCACCACCTAGCCACTGCAAGCACCATGCCTATCTCCACATCCCGCAATCGCAACCGCCATGCCCCCGCTGCATTTGGATCCTGCCACCTCAGCGACTGCAACCGCCATGCCCACTGCCGCATATGGATCCCACCACTATAACCGCCATGCCCCCGTGCCACCACCGGGTGGCCCCGCACTTGTCGCCCCCGTGTGCACATGAAGGAGAGGGGGCGAGGAGCACATGGGAGAGGGTAGGGAGGGAGGAGCGCGTGGAGGAGAGGGAGGTAAGCACTCGCCACCCCCTCGGTCATGTGGTGGAGATGGATTTTGGGGCTATGACTGAGGAGGTGAGGGAGAGACTCAGAGAGTGTTTTTAAGGTTTCTGATTGTTGACGATAGTTACTGTTTTTTATAAACCGTGAACTTTGTATATATAAATAATCACCAATAGAAACTTAGGGGTTTAAACTGATAATTTCCATATATTTTAGTGAATTATATTTTTCTGTAGGGTTATTCTAGAATATGAAAGGAGGATTAAAACATCAAAACTAAATTGTGACGAGAATTATCAAAGAATGCTCTAGAAGGCACTAGAAGACTCCACACTGAGGCGGGCCATGGAAGAGCTCTAGGTGGGGCCGGCCTGTCCCACCCTTGTGTCGACCGGCCTCCCATGAGGACAATCGTCTCCTCCTTCCAGAAGCTTCCTCCATCGTCTCTTAGGATGCATCTCCACCGTTCCTTAAGTCGGTTTGATCCAACAGTTGACGTTCTCTCCACCGGGATATATAACCAGACCCTGACCCCCTGAGGCATGATGCATTAGATCCAATCAGTCCAGGAATTAGGATTTCTAGAGATTAGATAGAGAGCTCTATTTCTTTAATTTCTTATTAGTAGAGGCTTTCTAGCAAGGTTCAAGCAGAGTAGAGCAAGATTGCTTGGTGAAAGGATCAAGATGCCCAAGAGGGAGGGGGGGGGGTGAATTGAGCTTCTCTAAAATATTTAAGCAACCTATAAGCCTCAATTCAACCCTTGTGCCTAATTATGTTCTAGAGAGCTACCGGACAAAAGTTTTGCAACCTAATTCCAATCCTATTCTAGTATGACAATTCTAGGAATGTAAAGTGCCGAATTTAAATGCTAGAATGTAAATGGTGAGAGGAAGATGAACGCCGTGATGTTTTGCCGAGGTATTGGAGATTGTCCACTCCCCACTAGTCCTCGTTGGAGCACCCGTGCAAGGGTATTGCTCCCCCTTAATCCATGCAAGGACCAAGTGCTCTCTACGGGTTGATTCTTTGACACTCCGTCGCAGTGAATCACCCACAACCACTCACAAGCTTGGCAGAAGCCACCCACAAGAACATCGGGTAATCTTCGTGCCTCTAATCACCACCGAACCGTCTAGGTGATGACGATCACTAAGAGTAACAAGCAATGAACTCTTACTTGACCCAAACAAGGCTAAGGAGAGTGGTGGATGCACACTTGAACTCCTGATCTCACTAGAGAAGGATCTCTCAAGAAATCACTCAAATCTCAATCCTCTCTAGGCTCTTGCTTCTCCCTTGCACCAAAAGGTGTTTCTCAGATGAACAAATGGGCAAGAAAGCTTTCTTGGGCGTGGTGGTGAAGTATAAATACCCCCCATTAAGTCCAAGAGCCGGCCAGTTATGCTATAAGTGAGAATATATAGTCTTGAGTGTGCATAAGACTTAATATTTAGGAATGACTTAGGAATCCTTCACTCTAACCAAATCTCGAGCTTAGCCTTACTAAATTTAAATGAGTCTCTACTTTCTATCTCTGAAATACCATTGTCATGATGCATTTGTCATATTTATCTCATATATATATATATATATATATATATATATATATATATATATATATATATATATATATATAAAATATTTCTTCTCTAAGAGTTTTTTTTTTATTTATTTT
>Ga0182004_10004024_pt1 | contig 11795 bp, 4 predicted proteins | sample Sormic07211540_1_FD_120479 | JGI IMG/M metagenome (GOLD analysis project Ga0182004, IMG submission 120479) | Endophyte microbial communities from Sorghum bicolor roots, Mead, Nebraska, USA - 072115-40_1 MetaG | ecosystem: Host-associated > Plants > Roots > Unclassified | place: USA: Nebraska...
CCCCGTGCTGCGGGGTGTGTGAGGGGGGGGGGGGGGGGGGGGGGGAGGGAGGGGACGGGGGTTTTGTGTTTTTTTTTTTTTTTTTGTTCTTGCTCGTGTGATCGTGTCACGTCTCAGTCTATCATAGCGGGCAGAAGGTGGAGAAAAAAAATGAAAAATGAAAACAAAAAGAGAGTCCTTTGTTTTCTCTTCTTCTGCCCAACACAAGACGTACAAAGGAAAGCGCGCACGCATGCACACAGCACACCTTAAAAGTTACTAGTTAAATACTTCATCCATTCTAAACTATAAGTCATTCCAAAAATTTTAGAGAGTCAAAATATCTCAAGTTTAACTAAAATTATAAGGATTTTTGACATCAAATAGGTATACTATGAAAATATAATTCATGAATAAATCTAATCTAGACATAATAATAAAAAGTCAAAATTTCTCACCCCCTGTTTTTGGTCGAGTCCATTCTTTAGAAATAACTAGCAGAAATCCCGCGCATTGCGGCAGGCGCAACTTGTGAACCTAGGACTCAGTTTTTCCTTCTCCTGATATATCATAAAATTTAGTTAAACTTGATATGCTTTGACTCTTCAAAATTCTTGAATAACTTATAATTTGGAATGAAGTGAGTAACTATTTGACGAGTGAGCTCACGGTCTAGTCACCGTAGGGACATTCTCCCAATCAGCTCCAATCCACTCTTGCCTCTTCCATCATGATTTTAATCAAAGTTGATTTTCTTGTTCTAAACTTCTAGAAAAAAAATACTCTCACAAAAAGAGAACTTCTAAAGAAATCTAGATAAAAAGCTTACTTTTTGTAATGTTGATTCTAGAGAAAACAATACGATGATGAGATCCAGTAGCAGGTGAAGGGGTTTCCTCTGCAACCTCAACCACGGTAGAGGGAGTAGAGGTAGCGTAGCATGGGGTGAGTGACGAAAGGACGCGAGCATGATAAAATTGTCGGAATTTTTTGAACCACGGTCTAGGAAGAACTTCTACTTCTACAATAAAAAGGCACGATGAAGAGAATTATGGATGGATAAAGCGGCCGCAAAAGTGCAACATTTAAAGAGGTTGGTGCGCTTTCTTTTACTGTAATTTGGTGAAAAGCCGGCTTCAAATAGGGTCTAGGTATGCTCTACTCCACACCCTACATGTTTGGTAACACTTCCAACTTATTCCACTATCTGCTTTAGCCCATGCTCGACGACGGCGCAGGAGGCCATAACAGCATAAGAAGAGAGGGGCAAGCAAGGGAGGCTATCGCGACATAGGAAGACGATTAGGGCGAGCTATAGGAGGCCACCTCCATGGAGGAAGATGAGGAGGGAGAGCGGTGAAACGTTTGCGCAACTCGAGAGCTCTCCTCACCAGAGTGAAGGAAGACGAGGGTGCATGGAGTCCGCGGTCACTAGAGACCGAGTCGACAGGAGGGAAGGAGGGTACGGTGGTTAAGAAAAATGATGGGAGCAGGATTGCATCATGAGGAGTTGGTTTTTCTGTTCCACCCCAGTGCAAAATTGGCGGAGCAGGTGGGAGTAGCAACATTTTGCAGCGCTCTGCTACCTAAATCTCTAGTGGAGTGGAATGAAGCAGAACGCTCCCAATCTATGCCTAGTGGTATTTCTTTTTTCATTGACATTATAAACACAAGGCTCACATACACACACTCATTGGTGCAACACACACTCATACTCACTCTACCTAAAGCACCTATCATGAGTAGAAAAACACATATTTGGAGGCAATTAAAAGGTGTTTGTAGAGGTTGTTGGGAGAAACCCATTGCTAGTTCAATGGCTGTGCAAGAGCACAATTTCCAACTGCGGTTTGTATATGAATGTGAAGGTGTTATTCCCAAAGGCAAATAATTTTTAACCCTTCTCAATTCCTTTCACCTTATCAACCTCCCTATCTCTAGCTCTCCCCTGTACCGATGGAGCTTAAGGCAAGGCCACCTCTTGCCACAACCTAAGTAGTAGTTATAAGGCTAATAATAATCAACGTAAAATTGGTATTTTACAATCTCATATTAATTTGTACTCTCTATATAACCTATCCACAGTACTAGAAGAAACTATTTAAATGGTAATTTGTACTCTACTTGTTATTTATTGTTAGGTATTTATGTTGTTAGTGACTAATTGCTCTAGTATTTGTGTGCACATTGATCTCTATAATGCAAATTGACCCTTCTTAAAAGTTGAAGTTGATCCTAGCTCTGCCACTATCGTGTCATCGTCTAGAACTATCACACCGAACTCAGCCTTGTTAGTTTGCAAGTCCTACACACCACCCGGCGGTGGCCACCTACCTAGTGGTCATGGAGCCCACAACTATAGCTTTAAATATGGCTAGCCATATCAAATGATACCAAAGAAAAGCCAAAGTAAACTCCTCGTTGGTTCAGTGACCACGAAAAACATGGTTTCCATGAGCGGTATGCACCCACATATAGATATCGATTTCTAGAGATATAGATAATTTAAGACACTTTTTTATGAAAACCGTCTTTTTAAGTACACCTGTTTCGCGGTCCCCAATCTTGCACCTCCACCTCATTGACCTCACCTACTTTGGTAGAATTCACGTGGCCCTTATAACATCTGGCAAAATTCATCACTATCTTTAGGTCCTACGATGATAACCCTACAACAACCAAATGCCTAACAGTGCAAGACACAGTCTCATGTCCATTATTGATGGACCTGACTTGCAAAAATAAGAATTTCTATAGACGATCGTTTATGTGATCCATATCTAGAAAGAGGCCGGTTTAAAAAAACAGTTCACATATGCATTTTAGTTGCACTTCTTAGCCATGGGGCCCACAGTAATAGTGTATAAACGTCACCGAGAGACTAACTTAATACATCATCCACAAATGGGGAAAAAAAGGTAGTTATTAGCCAAAAATACAAATATTTGTGCTGAGTAACAAGCCTAGATTTTGTTCGGCATGCAAGTGGAAACCGCCGGCAAATTGAACTGGTCGGTTAGTCGGTGAGCATGTGTTATTTGTCTGCTTGTTTCCATTCTTATTTTTTAGAGAAAAATCTGCGTGTGTTTGTTGTTTCCAATGGCTGCTCCTGTGCTGCTTCTTGGGTCACACTGACCGGCAAACAATTTTTTTTTTGACGAGTCCGGCAAACATTGACGCTGAGTCGCGCATACATACACTGTCTGCAGTCTGCTGTGTGTGCTTTATCTAGTCGGCCAACCGCACATAAGAATATATGAGACCGGCAGGCACAACTTGAGTTATTATGCATCCATTAGACAGGCATGGTGTGTAAAGGCATATGGGCGCTGGCCTTTTTTTTTTCATCCATCAGCATATACGAGTAGAACTACTAGAGGTTGCTATGGTAGTGTAAAAAATCCAATATTAATCCACCCCGGCCTTGCCCGTTTGTGTTGGGATGAGAATTGATCGAGAGAGACTGTCGCCGGCCGGGCAGGCGCGCGGGCACCGGCAGCGGCAGGATCTCTAGTTCTCTATCTCTGATGATCTCTCAGTCAATAACTGGGTCAATGGAGGACTAGCTTACTGATGCTTGTGTCCCTGGCCATATCATCTCTTACGTCATCGGTTTCTTCATGCATTGTGGCCTTGTTTAGTTGCAAAAAATTTTGCGAAATAGACACTATAGTAATTTCGTTTGTATTTGACAAATATATTATCTAATCATGAAATAAGTAGGCTCAAAAGATTTGTTTCGCAAGTTACAGTCAAATTGTGCAATTAGTTATTTTTTAATTTATATTTAATGCTTCGTGCATGTGTCGTAAAATTCGATGTAACGGAGAATCTGAAAAATTTTGCAAATTTTTTTGGAACTCACATGTGTGACTTTTCACTCACGCACTCCGTCAGCTGCTGATGATGCTGAGCTTCCCAGCGCTACTACACGCTAGGATCTTTCCCATATACTCGTTGCAGACGGCCGACCAGTCATGCACCTGTGTTTTCTTTGTAGTTGAAATTCCATTGCACCCCAAAAACAAAGTACAACTATGAGTGAAGATTGTCCCATTCGAAATTTTCCAGTGCTTGAGTAACATTATGTCTGGGCGAATAAGCTAATACTATCTCCGTCTGAAAAGAATATAATTATGAGATCTGTGTCAGTCAATATAGCTTAAGTTTAACTAAGTTTACAGTAAATATAGAGTAAACATTTATATATGGAAATAATTTTATTATAAAAATTTATTCTATATAACTAATTTAAGGATACTTATTTATATATATTATTATCGTTAGTATTTTTTATATAAATTTAGTTAAAGTTTAAATAGTTTGACTTATTTAAAAACGAGAATTATATTTTTTTTAGACAGAGGGAGTACCTTAAGACAAGAGCATGGCTCACCTTTTTTCAGTGAGGTTTCTCACTTGATGACCGATTGTCTGCATCTAAGAAAGTAGAGGCCTGGGTATGGGCGGATCTAGAGGTATTCCCCAGTATTCTTGAAAATACTTAACTATTTTGATATACTTTTATGTAGATATGTGTATATACTTATATATATGAATGTATAATGCTATAATCTATAGTATTTTTCCACATTTGAGCTTAAAACAGGTAAAAAAACTAGTATTTCAATTAGAAGTTTAGATTCTAGAAAGTAAATATTGATTTAAAGTTGCTGATTTACAGTGTTATTAGCCATATTTTAAACCTATAAATTTGACCCTTTTTTTATAACATAGAAATGGGAATACCCAAGTTTCAAATCCTAGCTTCGCCACTGGGTGTGAAGCAAACTAGCATGAACAGTCGTGGCCAACACTCGATTGCCAGTATAGAGAGCTGCATCCTACGAACTAAGGCCCTGTTTAGATTGAGGATGAAAATTTTTTAGATATCACATCGGATGTGTCGGAAGGATGTCGGGAAGGGTTTTTAAAACAAATTACATAGCTCGTCAGGAAACTGCAAGACAAATCTATTAAGTATAATTAATTTATCATTAGCACATGTGGGTTACTGTAGCACTTAAGGCTAATCATGGAGTAACTAGGCTTAAAAATTTTGTCTCGTGATTTTTAACCAAACTGTGTAATTAGTTTATTTTTTTATCTATATTTAATGTTTCATGTATGTGTCCAAAGATTCGATGGGATGGATGAAAATTTTTTGGGTGAATAACTAAACAGGGCCTAAGAGCCATAGCCATTCTCATACGCATCCAACACGACTATAGAGATAAGAGCATATGACCTAAGGACATATTTAACTTTACCTTATTTTTATAGACAACCCAGTATTGGTAAATATGTAGCAGTTCGCATAGTCACAAGATAATATTGATAAACTAATTAGACGATGTTTGGTTCATGGACCGTGGTACCTATATTTAAGGGTACTCACAATGTAGACTCTATTATATAGTCTAAAGTTATTTATTACATCGAACAATGTGGACTTAGAGTCTAAAAAAGATTTAGAGTCTTATTTTTTCTATATCTTTTTCAATAAATATGCTGCCACATCAGCAAAATACCATAAATAATATGTAATTAATTGTTTTAGAATCTGTGATAGAGTCTTGCATTGTGAGTGCTCTAATCAAATTTTTTAAAAAGATTGACTTCTCGAAGCAAGAGATGTGCAGTTATTTCTGGATTGAGAGAGTTTTTTATATGTGTGGACACAAAATTTAACTTCCGCTTGGATTCAGACAAAGAAGCAAGACCCTCAAGCTAGCAACGACTCCTGCCTGGGTCCTGTCTAGCTAGGTTAGCAACCAAGAATTGAATCCTGACGCGTCCTTTGAAAATGACCGCTATGCATGGTGAAGTAGCAAGTACTTGTGGTGTGCATGTAATGCACGCGTGGACGTACTACGCTGGAGAGCAGTTGTCATCGTCGTCCATATTGGTCCATCTAGGAGAAAAACTAAGGTTGTCTCCAGAGTGGACACAGGTGTGCCGCATAAGTCTCATTTAACAACATGTGTAATCACCCAATCTGTAGGGGTTTTGATTCGCTCTTCTTCCTCGTTGGACAGTTGATATGGAAAGAGTGGAACACAAGGATTTTCAATGGTGTCGCAACTCCGCCGACACAAATGGACTGAAAGATCCAGGAAGAGGTTGACAATTGGTGTCCTGTGTTGACAATTGGTGTCTTGCGCTAGCTTACGGCATTGCGGGTGCTCATGGCCTTCTCTTGAATGGCCGAACCCCTTAGTCACTCAGTTTGTATCCATGTAATCACAACTTCTTGTTTCATCGGGCTATGTAGCTTCAATAACTTCGGATTACCGTGGCAACTTTGTGTTGTAACAAACTCTCTTCTTTTTAATAAAAAAAATGTGCTAAGGCACGATCGCGCGAAAAACAACAACATGTGTAATCTCTCTGTGTGGGGTGTCAAAGTGTGGGCATCTCGCCCGCCTTTGGTCACACCATGTAAAACTTGTTATCCCCTTAATGAAATGCGTGCAATGATGTGCATGTTTGTGAAAAAAGTGACCTCATTTACCTCATCCTTTCTATTTTTCTCCATCTCCTCTTTCTCCTTGTATTCTATTTGTTTTTTCTCTTCCTCTCCATCCTCTCGAAGACGCGTTAACGCCCCTCCTCCCTCTCCCACTAGTGAATCCAAAAAATTTCCAGGCTTTTTACCATGAGCTTTAATAGCACTTGATAGAGTGCACAGCTATATCCAAATACAAATAATAGATGTACTAGCCAATGAATGTGGAGGCATAACACCATATAGAAGAAAATACACAAACGAGAATAACATTAAGGCATGATATTTTTTATTAACGAGGTTTTTGCGATGTGCCTATATCTTCGTGGCATGCATGCATACGAGCGCTCCTCATTATAAACAATAGGTACACCAACATCTAGGCACTCCTGGGGCTTGTCACCGTCCAAAGTAGCCACCAAGTGCTCACTTTGTTATAGCAAGGGATTATATCATTTTTATGGCCTATAGATATAGAGTTAGATAGTCCCTAGCTAATATGACTCAGATCGTAATATAATTAAAACATACGTATAAAATATTCAACAAGTGGTGGTATGCTTGGTGCTAGAGGCGGAGAGGTCGGAAGAGTTAGTGTGCTGATAAATCTTCGTTTAATTTGCCGGATCGGAGGAGGAAGAAAAGAAGGGCTTTCGTTCAAAAAAGTATCCGCATGCAGCTGGCTTTGCGCGGTATAGGTATATGGTGGATATGCAGAAGCAAATGTATTATTTATGCATCGATCATTGACCACAAGAAGTCAAGAACCCTTTCAAAAAAAAAAAAAAATTGGACTACCACCAGTGTACGTAAGGGTAGTATACTAGCATCATTGTAGCTAGGCTATCCAATATATTCCACACCGACGACGACCATGCCATGCATGCCCCCAAGCCAAAAGCCAAACCGTGTGTGCTGGATATATCGGATCGGAGAGAAAGAGAGAGATGACATGCAATGCCAATGCATGCATATTCCGCCGATCCCATCATCCCATCTCGCACGTTCTCACATACGATAGATATATCTACATAATACCAAATTAAAACAGCATGCAGTGGTTGGTCACCGGACGTACGGACTCAGCATATGCATCATGTATGTAAATGTACGTCAATGGCGGTCTCTACGCTGCGCTGCCTGCTGCTGCTGGAATAATCCGGGTATATATTTTCCGGACCACAGAGACTCACTTGGATGCCTTCCAATTCCAATATCCATGATGATAATCTAGTCTGTGAGCTTCGGTCGTCGGTAGCTTCAGTGTGAAAATACGACAGAGAAATAGGGGATATAGAGCTTTTAATTTAGTACTCGATCGGTATGGAGTTTATTACTTTTATTTGAGGGTACTGACTTGCCTATACGTACTAAACAAAGGAAGTGTGTGTGTTGGGTCCAGAGAACTAAAAGTATATGAGCACAGAATTATTTTCAAAATAAATTGAAAGGGTATAATAGTACTTTAGGTTAGCTACCCCTTATATCGTCTCTCCTTTCATCTCTCTGAGCGCAACTAGAGAAAGAGGCCGTACGATCTCTTGTCCAGCTTCTCCGCCTTCGCCTCGATCTCCACCTGGAGCACCCTGGAGATGTCGTCGGAGGCAGCCTGCTAGTGCTTGGTGTTCCCGGCGTGATGATGATGCCAACCAACGATCGAGGATCCTGAATCCCAGCATGGCAAAGATGGCAGGTCTTCTTATTGGCGTAGTCTCGGACATGATGCATGGTGACGTTGAGCGGCCGGGTAGTCGATCGCCGCCGATGCCAAATTAGCCGAGCCGAAAGTGGAAGAAGCATAGCGTTGGCGGGTGTGCTCCGGAATGAGAGCCCAGATCGAGGCGAGGGAGCAGACAACCAATGTTATGCTGTAGACGATCGACGCTCTTCCGGTCAAGTCTGTCGCTGAGCCAGCTGAAGAAGAGCTATATATATATATATATATATATATATATATATATCCCCTGAGAGCGTACCGCACAGTGTGACGCCGTTCACAGCGGCCGCGACGTTGGGTGGCAGCGTGGCCGTGTCCGGCTTGTAAGTTGGGGTCGATGATGTAGACGTGGTCGAGCTGCTAGCTAGCTAGATGCAGAAGAGAGGTCGACACGTTGGCGAAGAAGCCCATGCCCGCCAAAACGATGGAAGAGTACGTCCATCTTGTATGAGAAGGCCCGGCCCGCTCGTTCTGTTCCCAGGCCACCACGCGTTCTACTTCTAGACTAGAGGCAGCAGGCCGCCTGTCTCGACTACAAAATCCACCTAAACTGCAGTATTATTAATTTCAAGCCAATGGATATGTGGTTGCCTGGCCTGTGCAATTGTGCATCGTAGTATACGAGGCCTTGTTTAGTTACACCTAAATTTTTTTTAAAAAAAAATCAACATTTTTGACACATGCAATCTTACAACACATATATATAGAGTATTAAATATATATATAAAATAACTATTTGTATAGTTTTTTATAATTTGCGAGACGAATCTTTTGAGCTCAAATAATTGTCAAATACAAACAAAATGCTACAGTACCCTAATCCAAAAATTTTTTTGAATCTAACAATGCCTGAATATAATCTCCTCACTATACATGTACACGAGTCTAGTGATCTATATCTAATCTATAATTTTGAACTCCACTAGCTATATACTTCAATATGCAAGCTGTCCACCGCAGTAATTCACTATCTCCATACTTATTCCTCCTACTGGGCTGATGGTTTATCTTCTCTGTTGTATGAAAGTTTGGGATAGGTTGAAGGCCTAAAAGTTTGTAGGCATTCTCTGAGCATATCGTACATCTTTTATTTGTAGATGATAGTCTTCTATTCTTCTGAGCGAATCAACAAGGGTCACTCCATTGCAGTCAAGAATGTTCTCAATATTTTTTAAGAGTGTACACAGTTGAGTCCAAGCAACTGTTTTTTGCTCGTGAGTGAAAATTACTGTCCAAGCAACAGTTGAGTTGAGACGAGAGGCTGGAGGGTTCGAACCACCGGATGTTATTTGTCCACGTGGCAGTGGATTAAGGTGTCTATACACCGAGTCTCTCGGTGGATTAGGACAGATCAAATGTGACAATAAAAAACGAAGGGAGTATTTATCGGTAGAAATTACTGGCCTTACATTTAATCATAGAAAATTCCACCGGTCATCTTAAATCTGTGTGCCGTACGTATCAAGAAACCATGCATACTGTAATCTACATTATTGTGGCCCTACACCGTCCAATCAGACGTTAAGGCCTTGTTTAGATCCAAAAACTTTTTAGATTTTGACACTGTAGCACTTTCGTTTTTATTTGACAAACATTGTCCAATCATAGAATAACTAGGCTTCAAAGATTCGTCTCGTGATTTACAGGTAAATTGTGCAATTAGTTATCTTTTTTTATCAATATTTAATGCTCCATGCATATGCCGCAAGATTCGATGTGACGGAAAATCTTATAAAGTTTTAGATTTTTGGGTGCATCCAAACAAGGCCTAAGACGATCATTTTCAGGTGCTTCCTTCAAACACGATGGCTCTCATACCATGCATCCCACTAGCTCCCCCTCACCCTCCCGCGTCAATGTCATTAATAAACTAAATTACTCTCTCTCCCTGAAAGCTGCAACTTATAGAGCTGTCCTAAGTCAAACTTTTACAACTTTGACCAAATTGAAAAAAACGCTAAGATTTATAGTACCAAATTAATACTATTAAATTTATTATAGAATATATTTTCATAAGATACTTATTTTATGTCATAGATATTGATGCTCTTTTCTATAAAGTTAGTCAAAGTTTGACTGACACGGATTATAGGAGTTGAAGCTTTCAAGGACAGAGGGAGTATTACATAGCAACACCTTTAGCTGGTATTTTCCAAATGACCCTCATGTATCCTTCATCGCAGTAATTACCTTGGACTTGGAGTCTGGCCTCTAGAATTCTTAAAACACAAGATTAGAATAAAAAATATGTAGAATTGGAATTGCATGAAAATGCAAAAGAAAGTTTTCGTGAGATCCAACCTCATGCTAGTAATCAGAAAAAAATTCACACGTGTTGTTAACGCTTTGTTAGGGATAAGCTAGGGTGGTAACCAGACATGTAGCTTTAGTTTCTCTAAGAAGCAACTTGACCTTTGAGCCACATCCATGCAATGAGTTTATGGCTGGTGTCTATACAAGGCAAAATTATGACCAGTATTGTCTTTGAAGACATGATATTTCAAAGAAAAAGGAATTAAATATTTTTGAAAGTACTTTCCATAGGTGAATATAATTATCGTGTATATATTTTACACCGTGAGTCTGTATATATAATATATACGACTCGTTATGCACCGATGTGTGTGTGAACAATACCAGTCTTAATGGTAAGTTTTATGACACAGTTACTAAGACACTGCTAGATATCTTTAGTGTCGTGTGACATGTTTCATCTAGATTGAAAAAGCATGTCAGTCTTTCTCTTCATAATTAATATGTCAACTCAACAAAATTTGCTGATGTGTCACAAACATTACATGAGAATAAAACACCTTTGAAGAACCCATTGAAACTGGTCTAGTAATGGTTCAAGTTAATGAAGCTTGACCGGCAAAAAGAAAAAAAAAACTGGACTAAATTAAGGTGGTATTATCGTGCGTGTCATCATCATGGCACCGTAGAGCCATATATACAAGACTTGTATTATTGAGTGAAGACCAGCTCTTGCTTGGAATATCGTGAAAACGTTCTGTCTCCTTTGACTGGGATAACATTAACATCATGAATGAATTGAAGCAAGTAGCTAGGATGACGTGGTCATGCTCAACTTAATTTCTAGTGCTTGTTTTGGAGTAGCGTACGTGGTGGGGGTCAGAGGACGAAGGTGGAGATGAAATTTAATTAGTGGTCCGGTATAATTGATGTGGTCATGCTCAACTTAATTTCTAGTCTCTAAACTTTCAAAGGGCCGGCATATGCATGAGCATGATGATATATGCATGGGTCGATGGGTGGTGGTTCCAGTCAGCGCGAGTCAGATGAGACCGAGACGACCTGAAACAAGAAGCTGTTCGTTCTCTTCTTTCTCCAGCCCAAGGAAAAGAAGAAGAAGAAGAAGAAGATTCGCAGAACCTTGCTGCCTGCTGCAACGCCTCTGACGCCCGTACGTGCACACGACTCACCCGCCAACCGCCATCTATATCCACTCAAAAAAAAAAAAAAAAAAAACCTCACCCACCATTTAATTTTTAAATAAAGTTTATCACAAATTTTTTTTTTTTAATACCATGGTTTTTTTTTGTAAAAAATTTTCACTTCTGCCAGCAGCTA
>Ga0182004_10004025_pt1 | contig 11792 bp, 5 predicted proteins | sample Sormic07211540_1_FD_120479 | JGI IMG/M metagenome (GOLD analysis project Ga0182004, IMG submission 120479) | Endophyte microbial communities from Sorghum bicolor roots, Mead, Nebraska, USA - 072115-40_1 MetaG | ecosystem: Host-associated > Plants > Roots > Unclassified | place: USA: Nebraska...
ATACCCCTCTGCATACTCATAAATTACTCATATATGCCATTGCCCAAAAGTAAACACAAAAGTACCACCATATCTATTTCATTATTACCAACACATACCATTATCAAGAAAATAGCTTTTTGTATTAACTAAGTGATTAATTCTCGTCTTGAATGAAAGAAGATCCAAAGTTGCAATTCAAACTATATTTTCATTCAAAAATAATATAAAGTAAATATAGTACAACTAAAAAGTCTAAATTACTCCCTCCGAATTTATCCTGCGTACAAATAACCTTCAAACTGATATTTGGTTCAATTTACTAACCCAAATTATGTGTCGGAAATTTGGCCCTGATGTACTCCGCCTTGACTTGCAGCTTGGCAAACTCCTCCAGCTGCATCATCATCAACAAAACAGTATCAATGTGCTATATAACAAAACTCGTTGCATACTTGCATACAGTCAACGAAACACCCAAGGTAAGGATGGCCCGATGCTGCTTTGTGCAATATGTTGAAGGAATTTTGGGTTTTTAACAGTTCCGCAAGCTGTCTCTGATGGCTGCAATCCCAACAGTTCCAATCATTTGGAATTGTTAAAAAGTTACTAATAGATAATTTTTTTAACAGCATCGAGTTTTAACATCTATATAGGTCTCACAGTCACAGCCTCACAGGTCGCAAACCAGCATGTGGAATTACTGATTACCCCCCTCAACAATCAACTCATTACTCATCAACATATATATGGCAGTTAAAGTAAGATATAGTTCAGCATATAGCTTATTCTTGTGCAATCTTCTACAATAATAATAATCGTACTGAAAGTCGTCAGTTCTTCCACTGGAACGCCACCGGACTCCTGACTTGATGCTTCCCGCTGGCCCAGCTGATCTGCCCGAAGTCCCACTCCCCTGCCTCCCGATTCCCTCCGGCTTCATTTCTGAACTCCACCGTGTAGCTCCTCGCCTCCATGTGCTCCTTGAACTCCAAGGTCGTCGGCGTGACGTTCACCTTCACGTGCTCCGGCGCCAGGACAGTGACATTGAACGTCTCCGCCTCCTCGGACACCTTGGTCAGCGTCCGCGTCAGTGTGCGGACGTCGGTGCGGCTGTCGAAGGCCACGACGAACGACGGGTAGTTGAGGCCGGCGGGGCCGCCGGCGAGCGTCCCCGTGCAATTGACGAAGTCCGGGACGAACCGCCGCATCTGTTCCGTGGTGTAGTTCAGGGCGCACAGGAAGTCGACGTAGTCGCGCTCTCTGGCGTCGTAGACGAGCCCCGGGTCCAGCGCCAGGTCCGGCTGGACGTGCCCGGCCCCGGCCACCAGTGGCGTCGCGATCCTTGCGTTGCCGGTGCGGCCCACGGTGACCCCGTTGTCGAGGATGTCTCCGCCTCTGTTGTCGACCGTCCCGGCCGTCGTCATCAGCGCCGACCGTACCATGGCCGGCGTCCAGTTTGGGTGCTTGTTCATGATCAGTGCCGCGACGCCGGCGACGTGTGGGCACGCCATGGACGTCCCGGAGATGATGTTGTAGTCGGCTCTCCTGCCGTCGTCGACGTCGGAATATCCCGACACAGATGCGTCGCCCGACCAGGCGGCTAGAATGTTCACTCCCGGCGCGACGACATCGGGCTTGAGGAGCTCGGGGACGACAGGGTTGGGGCCCCGCGATGAGAACCCCGCCACCACCGGCGCCCGGTTCTTGCGGACGATCGTCTCACAGCCGAAGCTGAAGGACGCCACCGGATAGGGCACCGAGGCCATGTACGCCCTCAGCTTCTCGCCAGCGGTGTAGCTGAGCGTGAGACCCGGAAGAGTGAAGGAATAGGTTGCGGAACCATCTCGAGACCACTCGTCAGCATCCACACCAACTATCCCTGCTCCACCAGCATTCTGCAAGAGGAAGCCGTGCCCGTCGCTTGCTCCTTTCGTGCACACCATGATTTTTCCCATGACCTTGTCGGGCGTCCAGCTCTTCAGCTCATCGGGGCGGCGGCAGTCGGCGGACAGTAACTGGATCATGGGCGTGCCCTTGGCATGCATGGTATAAAGGGACTGCCCGGCGAGCACGACCCCGTTCCCGAGGGTGAGGCTCGCCGGGAACAGCCGGTCCACGGTGGCGGCGCCTACGGTGGTCATCCACGGCGCCGAGTTGGTCACTGTAGATGCCTGCGGGCCATCATTGCCGCCAGCGAGGACGACGAAGACGCCTTTGAGCTCCGCACCAAACAAGGCGATTGCGACAACGTCATCGTGGAAGGGAGGGTCTGGTGGGATGCCGCCGAGGGACATGGAAATGATGTCCACGCCATCCTTCACCGCAGCGTCCACCGCCGCTACGATGTCCGCAAACAGGCAGCCTACCTCGCCGCATGCCTTGTACATTGCGATCCTCGCCTTGGGCGCCATTCCCCACGCGGTTCCCCTGGAGAACGTGTGGAGGCTGGCGTTGCCGACCTCAGCGCCGGCGGCCGTCGAGGCCACGTGCGTGCCGTGTCCGTCCTCGTCCCTCGGGGAGGGGACGATGCCACGGCTCTTCCTCCTCCCCGCCATGGCGTCCGCAGCATTGACGAAGGCCTTGGCTCCAACCAGCTTGTTGTTGCACAAGTTGGCGTTGAAGTCGTGGGCGTCGACGCACTTGCCCTTCCAGCTCGGCCGGACGGGGCCAAGCCCGCCGTCGTGGAAGCTCGCGCTCTCGGGCCATATGCCGCCGTCGATGATGCCGATGATGACGCCGTCACCGAAGTCGGTCTGCTTCCAGGCGCCATTGCCGGGTTCGAGGCCCATGAACCCCGGCGACCTCGTGGTCTGAGGGTAGAGCACCCTGTTCTCGTACACGCCGATGACGCCGGGCGCGCTGGACATGAGCCGGGCCTCGTCGCCAGTGAGCTGGACGGCGAAGCCGTGCATGACGGTGTCGTAGGTGTACAGGATGCCGCTGGAGCTCGCCGCCCGAGTGGAAGACGCGTGGGTGGACACCATGGAACGGTACCAGTCCTCCAGGGAGCGGAAGTGGGGCGGCTTGGCGAGGTCGTTGGCATGGACGATGTAGGTGGTGCTCGTTGTTGACTGAGGCTTCAGCGCAGCGTGGTTCTTGGTCTTTGGGGTGAGGACTGCGTCGGCGAACTGGACAAGGAGGAGGAAGAGTGCTAGGTGGTGCAAGAGCCTGGTGATGGTGGTCGCCATTGCTGATGGATGTGTGCGTGAGCTCGTGGTGAAGGAATGCGTGCCCGGTGTGAGCCTTTTATAGAGGCCGAGCCCTGGACAATGCTACACTACACAGCAGAAAGAGTGGTAAGCTGGTGTACCATGTGGTGGTAGGCCATGTGGTCGGTGGATTGCACTAGAAGATTTTGCTCATTAACAGATTGTTAGATGACATGTAGGACCATTTGTCAGTGATAAAAATGTCATTCTAGATTGTATACAATATCTCTGTATTCCTATCGAAAAAAACTTGTTTGATCAAGGAAAACACAGTACTCCCGGACTACGGAACTCTTGTGGCTAGCTAAGTGCCTCTTTTGTACAGTTAAGCAAGGAGGACATTAATGTATTTGTGGTGTGAGCCTATGCAACATTAGTTAGTGTATTCAATGTGAGAACTTTGGTTATGCTTGTTCAATCCGCAAGAAAGTTGTGTCTCATGGTTAATGGGGCATTACCCCAACTTCAGGTGAGTAGTTAGTTCACCTAAGGATTACCCTAGATTTAATTCAATCAACATGAGCCCCTAGGAAAAATAAGGGCACTCACAATGCAGACTCTATCATAGAGTCTAAAGTTATTTATTACCTCGAACAATGTGGACTTGGAGTTTAAATAAGACTTGGAGTCTTATTTTTTTCTACCTCTTTCTTCAATAAATATGCTGCCACATCAGCAAAATATCATAAATAATATGTAATTAAGTGTCTTGGACTCTATGATAGAGTCTTGCATTGTGAGTGCCCTAATAGGGAGAGAACTTTTTGTGTGATTACTGAGTTTAAAGATCTAGTATAAAGATATTCGTCCCAGGAAATAAAAGTAAAGAAAGATGTCAAGTTTTGGGAACCAAGGTGAGGAGCTTTTGCCAGAATTTGTGCCCTTCTTTAAAAAATATTAAGATAACTTTATCATATTTAGATGAATTTGTAGAAAAATTCCATTTGGACATGCTCCTTTCTGAAAATGAAATGCAACAAGTCATCTTGCACCAGACAATAGCAAATTCAAGGCCACAAATATGTATCAGAGGCGTGCAAGTCAAAACCAGTGCTACACTGCCCGCACTGAAGAAAGCCCAATGAGCATTCTGGGCTGTAAAACAAATAAAACTTTGGAGCTATCTCGATTTGTTATACTAGATAGCTCAGAAGTGTAAGAGTTTCAATTTCATCAGGCGACCAAGGTTAATATAGACAGCAAATGTGAACTCCGAAGCAATGTCCATTAAGAAAGATGAACCCTGAAGCAATAATAAGGTGCTCCTAAAAGATTAGACAGTTTCTCCTGTAGTCTCTTTCAACTATAATTCCATCATATCCTGCCAATTTGAACTCAAGGTGTCAATGATAAGCCCGTATACATGGATACTCCTCACTTTTAGTAGTGGGCTGCCTTGCAAATTAATCCACAGCCATTTATTCAAAACGAGGCGACGTGTTTGGCCATCCTGCCCGGCCTTAAATATCCTCTCTGTTCAACCAAATCATAAATTGTAAGAAATGGTGGCCAGTTAGATTTCTTCGCTTGTACTCCGTTGTAGTGAACAACAGACCATTTCATGATGTCAATGATATATAATGCTGGGCAGAGAAGCCTATCACAACTGTACTAGTAGAATGATTTCCTCTCTGCTATCAGGAACATTGGTAAAGCTAAAAAATACTTCTCCTAGCTCCCTCTGGAGGAGCCTCCTGAGAGGCTGTTTTATCAAATGTTTTTCAAAACAGCTTCAGCTCTATTGGTGAAGCTTCTCATGGAACCGAAGCCCCCACATAAAAAAAACAAAAACAAAAACAAAAACTTCACTAGTGAAACCAAAATAGTTGTATCAGTGCACTTATGCCATAGTTTGGGCATCAAAAGGCAACTAGCACACCACAATCTAGTAAGGTCTATCAAATTTGCTGGTAAGGTTTTATGCTTTTGGTTACCAAGGACAATGGGGATCATTTTTGCAAAAACGAGGGAAGTGGGGATAAAACTCACTGGTTGCTGGTGATTTTAGTTTGAAGTCATCATATATTAGACGAACCATGTAAGGTCTTTCTTCCATGTTTACAGTAAACAAGTGCTTTTGATGAATAATGTTGCGATGGATCCCCATTTCATCCATCAAAAGTCAAAACTAAACAATAAAAAAAATAAAAGATTACCATCCAACTCAGACCAAGGTACCACTGGAAAATCGCTAGTGAAATCCCCCTCGAGAAAGTGAATAAATATTGCAAAACGAAGAAGCATCTAGCATAACTCTTGAATGATTGCAACTTAAACATACAACAACTGTCAAGAGGAATTAGTCAACCAATTTATCCTATACATATATTCAGAAGAAACTCAACATCAGCTGCTTTCTTGAAAACTGAAATATCCTATAGCCGTTCAGAGTTCCTCACAGAACTTGTATGAACAAGAAGTGTAACTTGCCACTATACCATACAACCCTAGAATATGCAGGGATCAGAATTCGACTTGCTACCATTCAAGCACCAAAGCTACTTCAGCCTGAACTAAAAATTACAGCACAGAGCAGCATCATATCTTCTGGTCACTATCCTCAGACTCATCATGCTGGTCTGTAGCACTGCCATTTGGTAAAGCACCTGCTCCTTTTCGGTTAACGTCACTGAAGGGTCTCTTCCTTGATGAGGATGGTTCAAAAGCATCCACCTCCTTGCTCTTCACAACTTCATCAACAGCCATGTCATCTTTCTCTTGATGAGCCCCAGATACTGAAGGCGGAGGTGGCATCATGTCAATTCCACTGAGCCGACAGAAGACTTTCTCAACTGTTTCGGTTATCTCTTTCCCTAATCCACCATTGTCTAGAATCAGCTCCCAAACTGCCTTGGAGGCTTTCTCAAGGACTGGAGTCCTGCATTGCATAAAACAATTAGCACTACATCATAGTTTTGATGAAATCTTCGTACTGGTTGAGGCAAGAAGCTGGGAATGGAGTCAAAAACTGCAAAATGCAGGAGATGTAAATTTGGATTTTCCAGAATATAAACAATACACCAGAACAATGGAAGAACAAATAAAATCACGGGAACTATATCACTTAACTACTTTTTGAACAACGAGCAACGATACGTAGGAAGATGACTTATCCTAGACCTGGAGGTTTATGTATGAGGTCAAGGCCACACGTGTTCTTACTTGTTAGTAAAAAATGCTATAAACATTTTGTAACATCCAGATAAGCAATTTGTGGTTAAGGCCAAATACAAACCATGCAATGTACTGTTACTGAGCATAGATTCAAACAGAAAGACAGGAGCTTACTCCAGTTCTTGTCGAAGTGCATCAAATAACTCTCTCTTGGTCTTTTTCTCAGCTCCAGGAGTATTCAGTACCTTGCTTTGCTCCACCATCATCATAGTGTTTTTCTTCATATCTTCCTGAAATCAAATTAACAAAGTTCATCGAGATAGAGTGATGCCAAGAGCATGAAGAATGGTTCATGTAGCTAAGACAATGCAGAAATGATTTTATTCTACATCAACAAGAATATCCTGCCATATGCACATATAGAACCTTATGCTAATAAATAAGGAAAGAAAAAAAGAACAGTTTTCCAAAACATAATGCTGAAAGGACAGGAAAAAGAATGAGACCACTGCACTGAGGAAACAACATGTGCCAACTGACACCAAAGAAAAAGTGAACACTTAAATTCTTGTGCAAACAAATTCCTGATACATCACGTTGATATGGGGAAAAGTATAACAGAACCAATGAGGAAACGGCATGTGACACCAAAGGACAACTAAATACCCAAATTCTCGTGCAAAACAATTCCGAACCATCATGTTGATACAAGAGAAGTACAGATTGAAACTGACGATGAAACGAGTGCCAAGTGACAGCAAAGAACAACTAAATACCCTAACTCTCATGCAAACCAATTCCCTGTTTAAAGGTCCTTTTGGGATATGCACAATCGCCTCTGAACTGCAGCATCATTTAAATAACCTACTGAACTCTTAACTTAATTTTAACAATTTAGTCACAGAGCTTCCTGATTCCATCGATTACAGAAAGCGCACAACCTGGATAGAAGTTCAGTTAATTCAGACCGTCCCAGGGTTGCATACTATGAGCATATCTCCTAAGCAGGCCTACCAACTTAAGCTGGAAGTGATTTCTTAACTGTATATAGTTTTAGAGGAACTGTATAATGTTTTCCTTTTATCATACAACAAAAAACTTAACATAATAGTAACAGGAGGAACCAAAATAAAAGGCCTCATCGAAAGGAATAGGAGGGGAATCGGGAGCGGAAGGGAAGCCTGCACGTACGTTGGCCTTGAGCTGGGCGATGATCTTCATGCGGAGAGCATCGATGCTGCCGTCGTTCTTCAGCGACTCCAGCACCTCCTCCGGCCGCACCACCTTCGAGGACGACCCCATAGCCTCCCACCTCTTCCACTTCCAAATCACCAACCGCAAGCACCCACCTTGAAATTCCCAGACCAAGGGGCTTCAATCTCGCGGGGTGGAATCACTCTATCCGCGGTGGCGTTCGCCGGAGATCCGAAGGGGCAACGACGGGGGCTAGGGTTTGATTTCTCTCCGCTGGTGATAACTGAAGAAAGAGAGGAGGGAAGAGGAGAGAAGAGCACGAGATAGTCACGTGCCCCCTGTTCTAGTTGTAGAGCACGAGATTTAGGGCCTTGTCCAGCTCAAACTAGTTTTACTATTCTTGGATCACCCTAAACTATTTTAGTTCCTTTTTAATCATTGTGTTTAAAAATTTAGCTAAAATGATTAAAGTTCTGACTAAAATTTAGCAAGAGAAACCAGACAAGTCTTTATTTTAATCCCATCCGCTGATCCGTATGATTGGAACTGATGGAATTGCAGTTTGTATTTCATAGACGCTCTACCTTGGGTGTTTCGTTGAGCGTATGCAACGAGTTGAGCGTGGATCAAAAGTGGCATATATTATAGGATAAAAAAGAGACTAATTTAATATAAAATACTAAAATTTTCAGAGTTATGCAGAATACAGAATTTATTGTCTTCATTATAGCCTCTTGAGGCTATTTTGGAGTTTTTTTCAAAATAGAGAATGACAACCATTTTACTAAAAATTTTGGATGATGTTTAGTTTCATTATGCAAAATGATAGATCAAAACCTTTTTTTTTATGAAAGGAGAACTGAACACCCCCTGAGTAAAATGAATAGCTTGCATATGAATCCATTCCTGTTTTTTGTAGGATTATATTCCATTGTAACTAGCTGGGGTGGTTTCGTGTACCATCATGTGTGTTATTTCTGATATTCAGAAGATATTTGCAAGCAACTCGTTTCATCATTGATACATACTGGAACTACTAAATCTTGTTAGGCTTCAGTCGACAGTGTTCATCCCTCCGGTCACGAATCACGAAGCTACTTTTGATGAAAAAAACGGTGGATCAATGATGAAAAATTCACGCTCATGATGAAATGTTCGTTTGGCAGATGCACCTCCGTAAAAAGTGGCATATATTATAGGTGGGTGCAAGCAACTCGTTTCATCATTGTTCCATTCCTTCGCTCATGATGAAATGTTCGTTAGGTGGTCGGTATTGGCTTCTGCATCAGGCATCGATGAAGTGGATGTCAAAGGTGCATCTGCCAAACATTCAGGGAAGCGTATTCCTCCAAGCACTCCTTTAATTGAGCCTCGCTGTATCCCTGTGATTCACATACATTTTAGCACCAGCCAATTTTTCAGCAATCAGGCCATACTGAGTTGTGCAACTGTACATGTGTATGCAGAAAGTAGAAACTGTACATTTCGGGCCTTGTTTAGTTGGCAAAAATTATGGATTTCGGGTACTGTAGCATTTTCGTTTGTTTGTGGCAAATATTATCTAATTATAGACTGATTAGGGTCAAAAGATTCATCTCCCAATTTAAACAAGGCCAAGTTAAGAGCGCGAGCATATCTCACATCCATGCTGCTTACCCTAGCAGCTTCGTCTCTCAGGATGGATACACATACAAGTTATGCATTGTGCTAAATGATGTGATTAACATTAGTCTTTTTTTTATCCTACTATATGCCACTTCTGATCCACGCTCAACTCGTTGCATACACGCAACGAAACACCCAAGGGAGAACGTCTCTGTAGTACAAACTGAAATCCCAACAGTTCCAATCATACGGATCAGTGGATGAGGTTAGACTAATCTTTGTGTTTCCTTTTCTGGTTTGTTTCGAATTTCGACAAAAAGACTGAGGATACAAGGCCAGCCAGAAGTACAATAGCATTTTTCTTCTTTAGACTACATACAAGTCATGGTATCCTAGATTTTCCCATCGAAGACGGGAACTATCTTCTAGAGAACTTTGACAAGAGGTAGACAACGAAGAAGCAAAACAGTGCAAAGAGGACAACATGGAGAACATGGTTTGAGCCCTGCTGGATGATGCTCTTGTTCAACCTCCGCATGTTGTTCTTCACTCCAGCCTGAGCTTTTGCAAGGGTCATTTGCTGTACATGCACAAGCAATAACCAAAGTCAGAGCATACTCCGATATATATTGTCAAAGATCATAGCAAAGATTGACTGTTTCTGAAGTTAATAATATTGCTCTTGTATTACTCAAGGATGACAAAGGCTTTACGAATGTAGGATGCGACACATAAATCCACAAATTAACAGTTTGCTAGTGTTTGTCTACAGGGACTTTTCATACAAAATACCTGAACTGTACAGCATATTAACAGCCTGTTTGGATCCATTAGCACTAAAAATTAGCTAGCTAATAGCTGCTAATTTTTAGCAGGGAGCCTGTTTGGATCCACCTGCTATTAGGTGGTTGGATAGTAAGTTAAAGGTGCATATGAACTATTAGTACCTATTAGCAACTCCAAACCTGCTAATGGAACTAATAGTTAGCAGCCCTCCAGCTAATTAGCAGGTCTGTTTGGATCTACTATTACTAATTTTAGCTGCTAATTTTTAGTGCTAATGGATCCAAACAGGCCCTAAATCCAGAAAAGGCTGAAACAAATACTTGACATGTAGACACAAGTTTATTTCGAATACAAAAAGCGTGAAAAAAAGTTCTGGCAAGTATCACATAACACAGATTGAATATGGAGCAAATACATCTGAGAGGGGAAAAAGGGTTATATGCACACCAGCTACCTATCTATGATAGCCATGACATAACCAAGGGCTACCAAAAAATAATACCATACTTGAGTAACACTGTCAATAAGAAAAAGAAGACAAAATACCAGTTCATGAAGAAAATCATTCTGGAACTTGGCTTCAGAATTTATCTCCTGGGCCACCTGGAGAAACAGTTGATCAAACACCAAAAGTCAAACTTACGTTACTTACCTTCCAAAAAGAACAAATTCTTTGACTAGTAGCTAATTAAAATAGTATAAAAATCAGCTTGTACTTGTATGTAACTGTAGCAAGAATGAACAACCATTATCTTAAGGCATTTTTGTTACTTGTTCAGACATTTAATATAAATCCTATAAGCAATACATTTGAAATGTCAATAAGATTGGTTCCATAAGAATGCAAATAACTGGTCTTCAACAAATCCAACCTGTCAGAGAACTAGCAACAGCAAGGCCAGTATGAAATCATTGAAACTTCATTGTAGTAGATTAAACAAGGTCAGAAGCAATGGGTAAACCTAGAGGACCCAGCATTTCTGATGTACTGATGAAAACTAACAATGATGTGGCACCAACTGAGCCATATGCCCATATGTATGTTGATTGACTGTTAACGAAAAAGTAGATCAAACAACCTTGACACATACTAAATAATATATTGCCTCTGCAAATACACCAGATGACATCAGTTATGGAAATTGTGCACAAAATTTACTCTTGTAATACGCAATCTTTTTTCTTATTCACATAAGAATTGAACTATCCCCTGTGAAATTACCTTCATATCCTTGTGTTGCAGACAGCCTAGATGTAGCAGGATAAGGAACTGGTTTTAGAAGGCTTGCTAGCACCTCACATGAAACCAACATGACCGTCTCTTATTCTCACCTGAGATTCTAATTCAAGTTCCATCCACTCACAATTCATGTAACCAGTTTAGCTGAACTGTGCACCACCACAAAGTGCTAGATCACAAATCGGATAACATTTAAAGCAGAATCGAGCGATTCAATATAGCCGAACTAGCAAGCTGCAACACCACCAGGCACTAAATCGCGAATCGGGTTACATGTGAAATCAGAAACAAGCAACTATGAAATATATATTACATCATCCCATAAAAAAACTACAACGTGCATACCCAACCAATATGTTTTGTAGTTCAATAGTCACGGATAACCAAGGACCCTAGAATCAAGCAAAGCTATCACGAATCACGCAACGAATATGAAACGCCACGAAGGATCAAGACAAAAGGGGAACCAAACCTTACCCCTTTGAGCATGCGGACCCTGGAGTGCAGCCCATCGATCTCCTCGTCGAGGTCCCCGTGCACCGGGTCGATCCGCAGCTGGATTTCGTCCGAGTTTGCCGCGTTCCTGTGACCCCACAAGCAAGTAACCCAAATCCATCACGGGCACCGATACAATTTCAAGGAGACAAATCGACGGGGCCAGA
>Ga0182004_10004026_pt1 | contig 11791 bp, 11 predicted proteins | sample Sormic07211540_1_FD_120479 | JGI IMG/M metagenome (GOLD analysis project Ga0182004, IMG submission 120479) | Endophyte microbial communities from Sorghum bicolor roots, Mead, Nebraska, USA - 072115-40_1 MetaG | ecosystem: Host-associated > Plants > Roots > Unclassified | place: USA: Nebraska...
CCCAATGGGTGAAGGGTTTGCTCCGTTTGTGTACCCATGGGTACTGGTTTCACTCCATATTGATACCCTAATAGAGTAAATACCCATCGGGTCGCGGGTCGTGGGCCCCCATTGACATCTTTAATCTGTGTGACTATGACTGGCACCCACTAGGCATACAAAGGTGATGTGGTGGGATTTGGACCTTAACTCGGGTGCATCATTAGTTGAAGGACCTAAATGGTCACTTTTCGTGAGAATCTATAGTAGATTGAGGATATAGATGATCACTTTAGTTCTATGACCTAATTGAGAGTATAAAAATTTCTAAGGACTCTTGGTGCATTTTACTTTTTTTTACATTCCACTTAAGAGCCATGTAGTAAAGTCTCATTGTAATTAGGGCTTGTTTGACAAAGCTCTAGCTTCAATACTTTTTGTAGCTACTCATTCCTAACTATAGAAATTCTTGGAGCTGGAGCTATGGGCTGACTTAGGGGATGTTTGGGACTGCTCCGCTCTAAGTTTTTTAGCTCCGCTCCACGTTTTTTAGCCAAATGGTTTCAGCTTCACACACTCTGTTCGAGGAAAAATGGTGGAGTTGTGAGAACACTTAAAAGAGGTGCTCCACAAATTCCAGTTTTTTGTGGAGTTGCTCCATGGTGGAGTTTGTAGAGCAGTCTCATACACCCCCTTAGTATTGAGTTGAGCCATTCGTTTTCTCATTTTTAGATTAAACACATAGATCTAAAGCACTTCAATTTATCATAGATTCTTAATTTTGCATGGACCTCGAACCTAGAGCTTCGTGAAACACCTTTTATTAGTAAAATCCCAACTCCAAAAAAAGTCTATTTGTGTAGCACCCACACCCAAAACCATTTTACATCTTAACCAATGTTCAAAAAGGCGACATTAGGCGTCTTCCTAGGTGCAACTAGGCACTAGGCGAGGGGGTCCTCCCTGGCCTAGGGGGTAAACGGACCCCCTAGACAGTGCCTGCTTGTCGGCGGTGCCTGTGTGTGGGGGGGTAGTGTCTGGTGGAGGTCGCCGATGGGGGAGGAAGCTTCGGACACGTGCAGGCGGTGGCAGGCGCTCACTAGAGGAGCAAGAGATGCCGGAGAGGGAGAGTAATCGGCTGTGGCGGCTGATGCAGGAGACAAGGACGTTGACTGCGACCGTGACGAGGAAGGGCGATGAGGATGGCTAGAACTGGAGAGATATATAAGGTTGGAGACTTGGAGTGGGAGATGGGTTGGACTCTTGCCTCTTGGGCCTTTCTATCTATCTAAGCCGATGGGGGTGGGTGGGTGGGGGCGAAGGAGCGTCTGGTGGAGGTCGCTGATGGGGGAGGAGGAGCTTTGGACACATGCGGGCGATGGCGGGTGCACACTAGAAGAGCAAGAGATGCCGGATAGGGAGAGGAACCGGCGGCGGCGGCTGATGCGGGAGACAAGGAAGGGCGTTGAGTGCGGCCGTGACAATGGCGATGAGGAAGGCTAGAACTGGAGAGATAGATAAGGTTGGAAACTTGGAGTGGGAGATGGGCTAGACTCTTGTCTCTTGGGCTTTTCTATCTATGTAAGCCAGCCTATCTATCTATCTGTCTAAGCCCACTATTTAGCTATTTATTTTTTCTTTTAGAAGATAATCATATATGTATATAAGTATTAGTATATATACAAAACGCCTAGGCTTGCTTAGGCTCTAGGCTATGGGTCATTGCCTAAAAATTGCCTAGCGCCTTTTTGAACATTGATTCCAACCCCCACAATGTCACAACCATAACATATTAAATATTCTTAAAAAACTCGACCTTCGGGGGTTAAGACAATCCCCAACACTGCATTAAGAATAGGAACTTGTCATGCGGGTCTAGAAGTTCCCTAAACCATTGCTTTGCCCATACATAGCGGCACCGTAGCCCATGTGAGGACGGCCATGACCAGGGCTGGACCTTAAACCTCTGCTTTGGCCGATAGACGAGGGGATTTTTTTAACCCTAGCCTGAAAATTCACTCCTATGGGAGTCGAACATCGGACTTGAGGCTCAAGGCACTCAACTAACTCAACTAGAGCCTCTCGCCTTTCTCACACTTTCATCCTTGATTTGCACCAGTTTACCTAGGTGCTATGTAAGGCGTGAGGAATCAAATCTACCTACCTTCCTCGAGATCCTAGGTGAGAGTAGGGGAGGGGTTGAGGCCAGCAGCCCCTAACACTAGATTGCTCATGATCTTGATGTCTCCAACACCTTTCCATTGTTTTGAACATGTCTTGGCCTTGACCATGCCCATTGAACTTTTTATGCCATGAAAGCAAACAAGGGACTGAGCCTTTGCCACCTAAACACTCACGCTTCCAAAAAATTCGCTTAAACAATCAAGTTGGTAGGGTTAATTGTAGTTGATTATTCCTCATATTACCTGTATACTTCTATCATCTATGACCTCGAGCCATAGAAGATCTATCCCTAACTAGCATTGTTTGTGGTTTTTGTAGATATTGTTTGGATCCGGTAATTTATGATGCCTCATCATTTGAATGGTTGTGTGACGATTGCCCCCAAAAACATAATGAAGTCCCAAAATCATTAGAGCGGAATTGTGATCATAGTCACAAAGTTCCTCAGTGGAAGGGGTCAAGGAACGTGATCGACGAACACAACATGCTATTTGAGGAAGGTTTTAACAAGGCAGGGGTGAGAATGTTTTCGCATCCCGAGAACATGAATGATGTTCTCGAAACGAGGAGTGTTACATGGTTCCATGTTCCCGATGACACTAGCTGTGATGACCACTACTCTATTCAATTGGGTTCTATAATTAATGAACCAAATGTGAATAGAGTATTGGTGACGAAGGAACCCTTGTCGTGGGGGTGTTGTAGACATAGGTCACACAAGGCAAGGTGTAGTACATGGGGGTGTCGTAGACGTAGATCACAGAAAGCAAGGAAAGGTAGTTCTGATGCCTCCACTAAACATTTTCTGAGTGCGGATACATTCAATTCTTCTGAAATGTTTGTCGTGAAAAAGTTAAAGCGCAATGATATTTTAGAGGAAGGGGAAAGTAAAAATGACCACTTATTTTATCGCCCAGAAAGTGCTGATGGTTCAAGTCATTCAGCTTCTGACCTTATTGTAGAAATACAAAAGACAGCGGGTGCTGTTGGACCTACTGTGAACACAATGGAGTGTCTGGAACTCTCAATGGAAAAAGATAGCTGCTCCTTTTCACTGAGTTGTGTTGAAGGGTTCACTCAAGAAACAAAACCTGACTTACTTCCTTTAATCAATGATGTTGAGAGATCCTATCCATATGTTACGGATAGTTCTTGCCCTACGGTACCAAATATGGAGCAAAAAGATGATGTATTGGAAAATGCGGAACAACCTCATCCTTCGGAGATGGTTAATCCTGATGGTACAAGCCATTCACCTGTGGGCCGTGCATTAGAAATCGAAGAACAAGGAGCGGAGGCTGGCTTATGTGCTTCAGTTGAAGATGTTGAGGAGCAAGTAGACGGTTCTACTCCTGCATCAGAAAGTTGGGAGCAATCTGTTCCTTTGAAGGTGGTTATACTTGGACCATGGCATGATGTGCCAGATTGCATCCTAATATCAAAGCCTCCTTCAAACTACTCGCAGTCAATGCAAGGATCAGATCTATATGTTGGAAATATGGATGTCTTGGATCCTTCTAAGGAGTGGTTGGACTCAAGGTTAAAACTTGATGAACAAGGAGCGGAGCATAGCTTATTTGCTTCAGTTGAATATGTTACCTGTCCCAATTTTACTGATAAAACTAGTCCTATATGGTCAAGTGAGGAGCAAGTAGATGGTTCTAGTCCTATGTCAGAAAGTTGGGAGCAACCTGATCCGTTGGAGGTGGTTAGACCATGGGATGATGCGCCAAATAGTATCCTAAGATCGAAGCCTCCATCAAACTACTCACAGCCAATGCAAGGATCAGATCTAGATGGGAATATGGATGTCTTGGATCCTTCCAAGGAGTGGATGGACTCAAGGTTAATGTCAAATACTGTAGAGCCATCAAGTTCTGCAAATGGAGGAGGCACATCTGTTGAGAAAGAAAATACTGAAAAAACAGAATGCTTGTCTGGCATGAACACTGTCACCCCTGAACTGGATAATGTCCAGGGATCAAATCCCTCAGCAGAGCCCTCAAGTTCCTCAAATGGAGAAGGAGCCTCAGCTGTTGAAAAACACAGTGCTGAAATGACAGAATGCTTCTTAGGCATGGGAACTTTGACCCCTGCGCTGCATAATGTCCAGGCTTTAAACCCCTCGACACCAAAAGAATGCTTGGTTTCTAACGCAGACAACTCAGATCAAGCAAATAGGTCATATGAGGTTCATTGCAGTCACAATGATTTTAACGTAAGTTACTATCCCAATCCAGTGCTCAAGGGAAGAATCTCCAAAATGATGTACCCAAGACATTGGTTTCAACTGCCAAAAATGTGGCTTGTAGGCAAATGTCTCAAATGGAAGATGTCATTGCCTTCCAAGCATGTTAGTCCACGTAAGGCAAGAAAAAAGACCTTCAGAAAGCAATATAAAGGGCCAAACAGACATATTCCACATCGTACTAAACATCAGAAAACCAAGCTCATTATGAAGGACAGAAATACAGATCCTGCACATATGAGAAGTAGTAAGACATCAAAGCAATTTGATCATACTTGCTCAAGTGCTTCCTTGGGTTCATCTCCAAAGACTAAGGAAGTAAATGATCCCAATGACGCAAAACCAAGATGTTCTAAATCTGTAAGAACTTCTGAGAATGTCATGGCCAAGAAAAGAAAACGACCTATTTTATCATGTGATGAAGATGCCGAGGCCATGCAGATGGAAGCGAGGATGCACAGGAGGCACGTGGAAAGTGGTGTGATGAAACAGCGAAGATCCGCAGAAAATTCTGAGGAAGCGATGTCTCCAGGAAATTCAAATAATCAACTTGCCAATGATCATATGAAGGCAAGGAAGCCGAGAAGGGCCAACAAAGAGAAAAAAGCACCTGTAGTGAATGCTAGTGTTCCATGCACACAGAATGATGCTGCACGGTTAGCATCAGATCAGCAAAGCTTTATTTGCACGCGACCCATTGATAGACCTTACTGGACGTATGTTAGATGCCTTCGATCCCATTCTAAACATTTCAATATATTTCTCTCTCTGCAATGCTAATGTTTCTCATGTTTTATGCTGATAGTGGAATCATGAAGATAGGCCAGGAGTATATTTCATTGACTGCACACCTGTCAAATCAAGCATGCAAGGAGGTGCAGGAATTATCACTATCATTACCAGCACTAATGAAAGTAACAAAGCATTCAAAGTTGAAAGCCTGGCCAGGGAGGTGGAAGGCATCAGAACCCACTGCTGAATGCATTGGCTTGTATTTCTTCTCAGATAATATGAGGTGTGTGACCTACCGTCCTACCCTATGGACAATTGCTTGTTTTGTATTTTCAGGTGCATGGTTTAAAATGTACTTATTGCTTTTGTAGGGAACTAGATCAACTAGTGCATTATCTCGCTGATCATAGCTTAGTACTAAAATATGTCGTTGGGTTTGCCAAGCTGCTGATCTTCCCTTCTGTTTTCCTACCAGAGCAATGTCAAAGTAAGTACCATATTGCTGATTTTACAATTTAATTTACGGGCTCAATATGGCAGTGCTCCTGTTTTTAAATTTGCAGCTATGAACTTTGATGACTACGTGCCTCGGTGCAATTTTGCATTATATTGCTTCTACTGCCCATTACTGCACTTAAAAAGTTATTTACTTGCTGTTGAGTTCTTGTAATTTAAGAGTTCAGACAGCTTTACTTTGTTCTATAGCCAATATTTTCAGTTTACTTATCAAACCCTGTCTTTTGTAGCGTTCCAAGGGAAACACTATCTGTGGGGAGTGTTCAAGCGCAGGATGGGTAAGTGACACCCTGGTCCAAGAAATGCCTGTTTTGAAGGGTATCACAATCCAAGCTGTTTGGCCTTGTCATCGTGCAGACGATGAGGTCGGAGCACTTCATTTGGGAGCTGGAAGATGAAGGTGCATTGGTGGTTTCTCTGAACTTGTGAAAGGGTTAGGCCCGTCCTGTAATGATCACGGCCTGAAGCAATGATGTAGTAGCAAGTAGGATCAGAATTCAGAACTAACCAGCGACAATCACGCCCCAGCTTCTGAAGCGTAGCTGTAACCTTGATGTTCAGGACTGAGCTAGATTGTCTTCTGAAGACTTTCCTGTTCCTGCAACCCTAACCTAAGATGTATCATGCATCGAGTTGTGTTGCTAAAGAATTATGTTTGGACACTAAGTCTACTATGAAAGGCCTAGCTAAAAAATTATGTTTGTGTGTGCTTAACTTCTGTTTGCGTTGTGTTTTTAAGCTCTACTACATGCATCTTACCTGCTCTAATAGATTTTCTGCTCCAGAGATACAGTTGTATAAGATGTAAATCTACATGCTTTCTGCAATGGTTTTAAACTCCAATTTTTTTATAAACTGACCTGAAGTACGAAGTGCCGTACATTCGTTTACTCAAGCAAGTCACATATTTGTTTTGACACAATATAGAGTACTCAGTTTGGACGTGTTGCGTCCAATGCAATCCAAGTATTCAACCATTCCACTGCCTCCAGGGAGCAGGGACAGGAGTTGCTTTCTCGAGTTACACGTTCCTGATGTTTCTGAAGTCTGAGCCGTATCTGTCAAAGATCTAAGATCAAAATCCAGAAAATGGAAGGTGCACGCCCATGTGAAAAATGGCCAAATGGGTGCAGAGCCGTGTTATAGATTCTATCATAGAGTGACAGTAGCATGAGTAGGGAACTTTGTGTGATGAGTGGCACTGCTGTGACATGTCCGACTGTCCTTGTTGACTCTTGCTCAGAACAGGGGACATTCTTTTTTGGTTGAAATAAGAACAGGGGACATTCATTCATGTTGCTTTCTCGACTTACACGTGACTGGAATGCGAAACCGATTGATTTGGTTCGTTCACTGGTGCGATATTTTGGACATCCATCTGATGATCCATGGTCCGATTAGGCCAAGAAGAGACGAAATACCTACCGAGTGCGTGATATGATCTTTAAGGCCCTGTTTAGTTTTGCTACCCAAAATTTTTTCATCCATCCCATCAAATCTTTGGACACATGCATGAAACATTAAATGTACATAAAAAAATAAACTAATTACACAGTTTGAGACGAATCTTTTAAACCTAGTTACTCTATGATTAGCCTTAAGTGCTACAGTAACTCACATGTGCTAATGATAGATTAATTATGCTTAATAGATTTGTCTTGTAGTTTTCTGACGAGCTATGTAATTTGTTTTTTTATTAGTTTTTAAAAACCCCTCCTGACATTCTTCCAACATATCCGATGTGACATTAAAAAATTTTCATCTCCAATCTAAACAGGGTCTAAGCTCATTTCCATGGTACGTATGGTTAGCTGAGGTGACACTGACACTGATGGGCCACCGGTCACCCACCATATCTAGCTGCTGCTGCTACAGTTAAGCTGATCGACTCGTGTCCTACCTGCTGTGTCTGCTGATGCTACAGTAAGTATAGATGACAAAAAGGTCGGTTAGGATAAATGCTCTCTTATTTTCGCTTTTATAATTTATTACATGAATAATACATTAATTTTTACTCTATCATTGTAATCAACACACTGAAAGAAAATTTGACAAAATTAATTAGTACTCAACCCATTGTTGATGTAAACTTAATGCCTTTCAAAAACAAACTAAAGTAATTAACTAACAAAATAATTCTAGATCTAGATCTAATCATGGATCCAAACTATTACTATTCGGAAACTAACTCATAGACCATAAAAATCAAGACATTACCACTAAACAAGGGTAGGATCTTATTCCCCTACCAAATTCAACCTAAGACCTTCAAAGGCTTTTGTCTAATTTCATTTATAGTTGTCTGAAGCATGCAAAGAGAGAGAAAAGGGAGGACCTAATTAATCAAGTAATCTAGTGCTAAACCTTCAAAAAGATGTTACAAATTGCATTTACGTACCCTCAATAGTCTCCTTCTTAAAGGAAATCAAGAACAAAAAAAACCTCCCTCCATAGATTTGTAATTTTTGGGAAGTTGTTGAAACTCCCCTTGCCTTCTCCTGGGGATACAGTTATATCCCGACGAGAAAAAAAAGAAGCCTACTACATGATAGTTTGCAGAGGCGCCTCTAAATTAGACTCACCTATGAAAATAGTACTTTAGAGACTGTCGGCTTGTCTCTAAAATATATTTTCAGAAGCAGCTGATTTGGTTGACGAAGCTGATGGTGGGCTCTATATAGGCGGCTAGCAATTCAGCCACCTCTACCAAAAAAATAGACACCTCTACAAATTGAAACTGCAATTGAAAAGACTTGAAATGGGAAAGAAAATGGGATTCGGCGGGCTAACAAAAACGAATCAACTCAAATGAAGTGTGTCATCTTAAGCTGGTTTTCATGGTACAGTTTATTAGGTGTTGAGATGACACAGATGGGCCACCAGTTGCCATATCTTGCTCACCAGGTAGGGAAAAGCGAAAAGTGGATAGACTTTCTCGTAGTTCTAATCCACTTCTTGTCTCAATTCAAGAACGCGGTTTTTTTGCCCTTAAGGGCGTATGCCCTCACTCTCCCACCCATTGGATTCGCATTGAAAAGTGTGCAAACACACATCTCAAAGCAGATTCGCATTGAGATGTGTGTTTGCACAGTTCTCAAAGCGAATCCAATGGGTAGGAGAGTGAGGGCACATGCCCTGAAGGGCAAAGAAAACTTTACCCTCAATTCAGGTGGTAGATGTTTTGGACTATGAATAGAGATCAAGGCAAAAGTACAATTCTACTCTACTGTCAAACATAAGCCTATATATAGAGATGTAGCTAGCCTAGCTAGTAGCCTACATTCCTCCTATATATCCAACATAGCTAACAATAAGCTAATAACAAAGCGACCGACACCATTACGCCATGGGGTCCATCACGGAGCAACAACAATGCACCGATCAGCAAGGCTTGCTCGACGCTCAGCTCGAGCTCTGGCACAGCACATTCGCCTTCATCAAGTCCATGGCGTTCAAGTCCGCGTTGCAGCTCGGCATCGCCGACGCCATCCATTGCCATGGCGGCACTGCCACTCTCACCCAGATAGCCACCAAGGCCGCGCTCCACCCGTCCAAGACACCATGCCTGCGCAGGCTCATGCGCGTCCTCACAGTCGCCGGCATCTTCAGCATCGCCGCCAAGACCTCGTCTGACGACGACGACGACGACGACGGTGGTGACCACGTCTACGGCCTCACTCCGGCGTCTCGACTTCTCGTCGGCTCGTCACAGAACCTGACTCCAACTCTGAGCCTGATCCTTGACAACGTCTTCGTGTCCCCGTTCCTTGACCTTGGCACGTGGTTCGAGCACGAGCTGCCGGCGGCAGACCTGCCGCTCTTCGAGCTGTCCCATGGGAAGAACGTGTGGGACGTCGTCGGCCACGACCCGTCCATGAGCCAGCTCTTCAACGCTGGCATGGTCGCGGACACCAGCTTCCTCATGGACATCGCCATCAGGGAGTGCGGTGGCGTCGTCTTCCAGGGGATCAGCTCCCTGGTCGACGTCGGCGGGGGCCATGGCGCGGCGGCGCAGGCCATCTCAGTGGCGTTCCCTGGCATACAGTGCACCGTGATGGATCTTGCACACGTCGTCGCCACTGCTCCTGCTTGCGCCGGGCTCAGTTTCGTTGCTGGTGACATGTTTGAGGCCATTCCACCAGCGAATGCAGTCTTCCTCAAGGTATATATATATCTTCTACTTCTAGTATCTCTGATTTTTTTAATGTTAAGCTAGGAAGCACTAACCAGGAATCACACTGTCTCTTGATTTCTTATTTCAGTGGATTATGCACGATTGGAGTGACACTGAGTGTGTCACAATACTAAGGAACTGCAAGAAAGCTATACCACCACGAGATGCAGGCGGCAAGGTGATCATAGTAGATACCGTGGTTGGTGCAGGGCCTCCAAATCTTAAGAATAGAGAGACACAGGTCATGTCTGATATCTTCTTTATGATTGTCAATGGCACTGAGAGAGATGAGCAAGAATGGAGGAAAATTATCTTTGAAGCTGGTTTCAGTGACTACAAGATCATACCAGTTTTAGGTGTTCGATCAATCATCGAGCTCTACCCCTGAAATTTAGTTTCCTCAGCGCCTCACCTATCTGTTGAATGCTTTGATGTGTGGATCTGTGTTTCTTTTTCCTTTAACAACTATGTGGATGTGTGTTTAAATTCGTACTATATATACCTCACTAAAAGGTGGTATATATATGCAGTCATATATAGATTCTTTCACATGTAAGGAATGTTGTATCCTCATTTTTGCCTATTCTAAGGAATGAATTCCAGGATTTCAGAATGATATATTCAGCATAGGTTTGTTGTTCTTCAGTAACAAACTGTACATTCTGGAGGAAGGTTATGACTGTGTCCAATGTTTGGATGGTCTGCAAGAAACTGCTGTCATCTTTTCTTCCAATGTATCTCTAGTGTCACCTATTGTTTTTTTCTTGGAATTCAGTGGAATCTTGAGTTAGGCTTCGTGGAGATGTTTCACCAAGCAAACACTTCTTTTCCCAAACGACCTTTCTTCATGGAAGCGTTCATAATAGTAGCCTCGTGTATTTGAAAGCAGCCAGGAAAGTGTCTAATTAATGAGAGCATCTCTAGTAGGCTACTTAGACAGGTAGTGAAGGCCAAAAACGCACTTCATTAAACTACTTATCAGACTACCTATTGTCTCATAAATTTTTTCTCCCACTATCTATATCTGTTGGCGCAATAAATCTGGCTACTTTCTTCCTCCCATGCCTCTCTCTCCTTTGCGCTCGCACCCACGCGACATGTAGGCCCACACGTTCCACGCCCACCTGCATTGCCGGCCATCTTCCACCGGTTCAGCGAGCCCAAGGCTGCCGCAGGGGAGCCTCGACACGGTCGCCGGTCCTACCCTACCCTGTCGCATCTGGAGGTCGTCCACCGACCCTTCTCCGCCGTGGCCTGCAACCTCCTTTTGCGCTCGCACGCAACGCATATTCCCCATTGCCGTTTCACACTGATCGATCAAAAGGGTTCCAACAGAAAAACATCGATTTGGCCTTGGACTGTTACGGCTAGGGCCGGTTCCAAAACTGGCCTGGGCCAGTTTTTCCTGGATATTTGCAAATTTGGCCAAATTTAACTCTTCTTTTATCGCATTTATTAATTTTCTGAGTCCATCTTCCATTCTCCTAGTCATATTTTACCTGTCAACACATGGACAAGAGGCATGCATAGAACATCAATGATGTGGCCAAAAGGTACTAGTCTGACCAAAAACGTCTTCAATCAATCTGTTTTTTTTTCACGATCGGGTTTATGCCCGTTTTTTATTAAAAGAAAGAGCAACAAGGTACACAAGCCCAACACGAACAAGGCGTAGGCGAGCAGCCTAACACCCACCAGGAAGACCTACTGCTACTGGAATGCAGGAAACTGATTACATATGACCCTGATTTTGCGACCAGAGTACTTCACTACAGGAATTCTGGGCTTCTGTGACAATCTGATTATGACGATAACAGTCATTTTTCTGTCACTGCCAGCCTACAGTGACAAAGTGCATGTCGTCACAGAAGGTGGGTCACTAAAGAACTTCTATGACCACCAGAGAACATCGTCATTAATACAGTGACGATAATTCTCTTGTCATAGATGCAATGACG
>Ga0182004_10004027_pt1 | contig 11790 bp, 12 predicted proteins | sample Sormic07211540_1_FD_120479 | JGI IMG/M metagenome (GOLD analysis project Ga0182004, IMG submission 120479) | Endophyte microbial communities from Sorghum bicolor roots, Mead, Nebraska, USA - 072115-40_1 MetaG | ecosystem: Host-associated > Plants > Roots > Unclassified | place: USA: Nebraska...
GCTAATACCCCGTAGGCTGAGGAGCAAAAGGAGAAATCCGCCCAAGGAGAGGCTTGCATCTGATTAGCTAGTTGGTGAGGCAATAGCTTATCCAAATCAAATTTGCATCGATAAAATAAATCTAAATTCCAGCAGTAGATGAATAATTGCAAATTTGTGTGTACGAGATTAGAATAACTCAAAAATAACTAACATAACACTAGAGCAACTTACCCATCGGCCACCGCCCCCCTACACTGGTGAATTGAAGATAAATAATTTTTTATCCTCTTTAGGTCTCATCTTATAGACTACTTAGTCTATATACATTGCTAAAAGAAAACAATAGCTATAGACTAGTTACGTGGATTCTATGTATATGAATTACTTGGTCTATATACATTGTGTTGCTCTTATAAAGCTTAAGTAGTGATGCCACGACATGATAAAGCTTAACTCTGCTAGCTCCGCCACTCTCCAAAATGTTTTCTATTTGTAAGTCTGAACTAGAAGATTGGACAAGAAGGCGAAAAAGATTGGACTGTTTTCTATTGCAAGAAGGCGAAGCGAAGGATTACGTACGAGTTACGGTGCAACCGATTACACAAGTCAACACAACTGAACCCATCTATCCTTGCACCTTTACTCGCACGTACAATGAAGATGATTAGTTCAGCTCATCGATGGGATAAACTTCAACGTGAGGTTCCAAAAATACGGCATAAACTGCCAGCAGCAGGACATCAGAATTTAAACAAGTAGACTAATAACAAAGTCAACAACCTACTGATATTGACAATTTTTCATTCCACTTCAGTTAAACGATAGACAACTAGTAGCCCCATATGGATTCTCCGTAAGGCACACCAAAGTTCCTATTGGATCTCCTGCCAACACAAAGCTTAATAACATCAGATCCAAATTGAAGAATCAAACAATAGTGTAACAATCAATACCATCTCATCTTGGTATTAGAGTAGCAATGCATTGTGGGGTCTCTGTTCCAAATTAGTCTGTTTTAGTTTTTCTTCAAGTCATTATTTCTAACTTTAACCAAATTTATAGACAGATATATCAACAATTACAATATCAAAAAATTGTATTATCAATACATATTTCAAGGTTGACTTATGAAACTAATTCAATGTGCTAGATGTTGATCAATTCTCCATTGAACTTGAACAAACTTAGAATAGTTTTGACTTTGGACAAAACTAAAACAACCTATAATATGATAGGTCAGTGTTGCTAATGCAACATATAATATGCCTCTGGGTTAAGTAACAATTGCAGATATACGTTGGTTAGCATTAGTGCCAGAAACACATTCACATCCAATGCAAACTAGTGTGTGAGCAGTATTTAACAACTTCCTCAGATTCCAAAACAACTGACTACATTATAAATTTAAATGGAGCAATACTGCAGTACCTCAAAAACCAAAATGAGCCACTTCCTCGTCTTCTCCTTCATCTTCATCTTCCTCAGAAAACCCAAAATCTTCCAATGCTTCCTCTTCTTCCTCCTCATCGGCATCATCCATCATGTCAGAAACAGAATTTTTGTCCTTCAACCCAGTGCTGAGAACCACAGTTTGTCCTTTGGATTTCATCATATCTTTCTGCAATTTTTCCATATTCTCCTTCCTGCGTTCTTCCTCCAATCTTTCCTTTTCAGCAATCCTCTTGTCAAGATCAGCCCTGAAACTTGTCAAATACCAATTAGTAACACAAGGTCATAGATAGGAAGATCAGTCTTCTAACTGTTCATCTGAGGAGACAAGACCTGTAGGTTTCCATGTATTCCTTGGCGCTTGCTTCTATAGCTTCAAAAAATGTATTGACTCCAGCACCAGAAATCGCAGATACTCCAACAGAGCGCAAATTCTTGTAGAATTCGTCAAGAGCCAGGGAGAGGCTTCGTGTATATGTAGCGGAGTACGATTTGTCCGATTCCAAAGCTGTCTGAAACGCCTCAAAGTCTTGCATCCACTGGTCAGCAATGAAACAGGGGCCTTGTTTAGTTCCAAAAATTTTTGCAAAATAGGAATAGTAGCACTTTCGTTTGTATTTGATAAATATTGTCCAATCATGAACTAACTAGGCTCAAAAGATTCGTCTCGTCAATTCTGACCAAACTGTGTAATTAGTTTTTATTTTCGTCTATATTTAATACTCTATGCATACGTTTAAAGATTTGATGTGACGGAGAATCTGAAAAATTTTGCAAATTTTTTTGGGAACTAAACAAGGCCCATGTCAGTGCCTAATAGTGAAAAGTCAAACTGGTTGAATGTACAGTATAATATAAGCACAAACTGGCTAATAAGGCAATTAACACTTTGAACAAAGCTTAAGGTCACAGACACAACCTCGGCAGGTTGAACTTATACATATTTCACAGTAAGAAAATTCTGCATGACATGCAAATTGTAACTTTGGGAAGATGTGAATGTATGGCAGGTGCAAATGCAAATCAACAACAAAGTAAACAATACTGTCATAAATGGTATACATACTTCGATAGCGAACTCATGTTTGGCAACATCAACCTTGTTGAATGTCAGGACTAGAGGGAGGCGAGTTTTGTAGAGAATACTGCAGGCATAGAGCATGTTGCTCATGAAAGTAACAGGGTTTGTTGATCTGGGAGTGTCAACAACATATGCTACAACTGTTGGAAACGTCGATGCAAAAGCTTCAGTAATGATAGCTCCTGAAGCTGACCAAGTGAAGATCTCAATCTGACCAGGAGTGTCCACCAGTACATAATCCAATTGGTCCGCACGCCTTTCAATGACAGACACAACCTAAGAATGAATATTAAATGTCATATTAGCTGAAGAAAATAAAGGTAACAGGAATGTGCATTTACCATATACCACCATAAGTACAATATAATTTTGCAGCAAAGTTAAATTATTCAGTGTGGCATCAGATAAACCCCCTGGTGCTCCTATGTGGATTGAATTGAGCACAATTTCTATGGGAGCTTGCATGGAATGGTAAGAGTTGACATGGCATCCAGAGTGTTTTATTAGCACATTTAACCAAAGTCATCATTCACAAAGCACATCAGTTCTCTGTCTTTGATCCCAAATCCTGTTATGTTAGTAGAATCTTAACAGTGCACAACATTCTTGTTACTACTGTTGACACATTGGATCAGCAAATTGAAATATTAGCCCTGTGTAGAAGTGCAGCTCTAGAGCTATCTAAAATTCTAAATACTATTTTGCCAAGCTGCAGGACTAACAGATTATTAGTCAACTCATAGGACAAAGACAAAAGAATTATTAGCATTCTCATATAAGCAAGCACTTGGTGCCTACACACAGCAGACTGGGCACTACAGTGGTGTAAGCCAAACAAAAAAAATACTGTTCGCAATGGTCGCCATGTTTGAATTACACATTTTTTTTCACCTAACTAGTTGTTCAAAATTTCAAACCAGATGACCCCTTTCCCATTAGATTTGACTGGAAATATAGTTCAATCCAATCAAACAAAGACAGGCAAGCACAAGTGCTAAACAACAAGCATACCTGAAGACGAATGGGGTACAAGTTTCCACCTCGAAAACTTGTGAACTTGGAACCAGAGAGATAACAGATAGAACTAATAAACAGACTAACAGGCCAGCAGTACTATGAAATGCTATCAAAACGACAGGAGTGATGGAAGAGATTATAGCAATCAACCTCATCAAACTTAGTGGCAAACAAGTTAAGCGAGGTGAGGATGCCACCATTGGGACCAAGGGTGTACTCCTTCATCACATCCTTATACCGCACAGTGTCACGAATATCAATGTTGGCCCCGAATGGCAAGGTCATCACCGCAGGGTCGAGGTTGACGACGTAGCCCCTCTTATTTGATCCCTGCGTATCGCATACCAGCCGGTGCATCAAAGTCGTCTTCCCCGTCCCTGAACAAGGGTTCAGAACAAAACTGTCAGCTCCCAGGTCGGTTGGGAGATTCATGCCATTGAATGAATGTAATTAAACAGCGGGCGAGCGAAATCGACGCACCAGCCATGCCGATGACGATGATGATCACAGGCTTCTTCTTGAAATTGGTGCGCCCCTGACCGATTGAGAGGCTACTGATGGAGTCCGCGAGCTCCTCGCCCTTCCCGCTCCCCTCCTCTGCCTTCCCCTTCCCCTTCCCCTTCGTGTCCGTCTGCACATGCGCCACAGCGAGGGCGCAGAACAGTCACTACCATGGCCCTAAACCCAAACTGAGAAAAGAAAAAATCCGAAAGGGGAGGGTGGCGGCGGCGTGCCTGTTCCTCGAGGTCCATCTGCGTGGGCTTGCTCGAGGCGGCCGGGTCCGAGTCAACGTCCATCGGCGGCGCGGTGGTTTAGCGGAAACGCTGGTCGACAGCCGGCGAGAGGAGAGGTGTAGCCGCTAAACCCTAGGCTTCACCGGAGGTCTGCTCGGACCGCTAAACCCTAGGCTTCACCGAGTGCGCGGCTGCGCCGAGCGCGTAGGCCGGCGGGCACGGAGGCGGCGGCGGAGCCGAGCGCGTAGGCCGGCAGGCACGGTCACGGAGGCGGCGGCCTCGAGCGCGGCGGAAACACACAGACGGAAGGGGGAGGAAGAAGGGTTGCGCAGCGCAGATGGGGAAAGGCAGCTTCGCACGGCTTTATCGTGGCCGTCGATCGGAATCTGTTCCTGCGCCCGCAGTTGAAGGGGTATTTTTGTCATAAATAATGATGTACAGTAATGTTCAGCACATCTCCCTTCTCCGCCCCTGCTGCCTGCTGGCTACTCCCCACGTTCTCCTTCACTTCAAGCAGCTCTCTTCTCCAGCCCTCCCTCAGAGACTTGAGTTCGCTCTCTTCTGGGTTCTGGCCCCGGCGTCTTGCCTCGCGCCGTCGTCGCTGTCCCCAGCGTCTTGGTTCACTGATGGCTCCTCAGAACCCCCGGCGTCTTGGTTCAGTACGGATCCATCTTGGTATGCTTGCCTAGGTATTAGATTTTTGTCTTCTGTCGAGTGCAGTAACTTGTCAATTTATATCAGACATCCCAAATTATTATTGCTTCGATTTCTAGTGTCTGGGATGTCCAATCTGCAATGTGGCTTCGATTGATTGAGTACATCTATGGTCTCTGGTCAGAATTGCTTGTCTTAGCTCTGAAATTTTATATTTTTCCAAGTTGTGTTCACAACAACTCCAAAATGTTTTCTATTTGCAAGTCTGAACTAGAAAGGTTGACCAGGGTTGTCGTGGACATCTAGTATTGTGGTTAATTTCTTTTTTATTATTTGCGAATTGTGATACTCAATATATCTGCATGTTTAAGCTCTGCAGTTTATGTTTTTTCAAGTTGTGTTCACGATAATTGCAAAGTGTTCTCTTTTTGCAACTATCAAGTATAAACGTTTGAGAAATCTGCCACCGACCAGTCTAGTCGGGGAGATGTAGTATTGTTTTTTTTTTCTTTTTTCAAGTCTCAAGTATGATCGTCAAGACATCAGCATGTATCCACTTTATACTAAAACTTTAATTGATCGGGTTTATGGCTTACTTTTTTCAAAAGAATAAAACTTAAATATTGACGATAATAAATTAGATTAATCACTTATATGACTTGATCCAAATGTTAATTACCAGAAGGAATTTCAATTGCTAAAAACATATGTGTTCAATTACAAGGTGGAGGGAGCCAGGAGTTTTTTTACAGCGTTCACCATCTCTGCAGGTGTTATTGACACAACAGGGAACAAGGATTCTCAGTTAGTTGAGAGGATGAAGTAATTGTTATTCTTGAGTGAAAACGATGCAAGTGCCAGTGGATCTGTTGTCAACTCTGCTGCTTGTGTTGTTTGTGTTTCAAAGGTCTGTTTTGTTGCCAATGATTCACATAGTTGCTTTCGAAACAGGGAGTAAAGCAGCTGTTTGAGATTCCTTTAAGGATCATAATGTTACATGCACTGCAGTCAGTTTGCATTGTTTATCCTATTTTTATTGACATCACAGTTCAGAAGTTTCATTCCAATTTCATATTGAGTTTGAATCAGATCTCCTGTGCTGCATATTGCCATTGTCCAAATCTGCTAACATAGCCAGAGACATTGGTTCTAGTTATGAGCTGGCATAAGCGGGTGCTATCAAGAAAGTTTTAGACATCTTGGCAAAATGCACAATGCTGTTCAAGTTGATATTAGCTATCGAAAAAGGTCCATTCGCCTCGACTATTTCAGAGATCTCTATGACAATGTAACTGGTGTGCTAAGGATTATTGAGGTTATGATACAACACTAGATGGATTGTCTTTCTCATCTGTACCAATTATAGAAGATTGCTTATCAAAACTTCAAATTTTGTAGCAATGTCGAGTTATGCTTTGTCGACCCAGTTCATAAGTTCCTGTAGTGTATTCACCATGACTCAATGATTCACATTTGACCTTGTGATACCAAGCTCAAGCAGCTCACTGGTCAGAAGAATAAGAATAACTATGTTGAAGCTTCAAGGCCAAACCATTCAACGGTTACAAGGTTGGTCAAAGTGAAATCCATAAGCTATGTCTAATATATTGAATTTTATCAATCCTGATCGTCTGAAAAATATTATTGCTCAATATAGAAAATAGTAATGGATGGAGGTGACTACTTGAATACAAATGCAATGAGGTCAAGTTTCATAACGAACCATGTTAGGCATGTTCATTTTACTCTTCCATTGCTAGATCCTTTTCTTTTACTTATGCAAATGAAGACATATAAAATTTTGCAATATATGTTCCCTCCATGTCCTTGTACTGCAAGATTTGTGTATTTATTTCTGATTCATGCAGCTAAATATCAGAAAAGGCTCAATTGAAAAATATGTGCCGAGTACAAAGGGCAGAATCTTGACAAATTAGTTCTTTCCGAGTTTCTGCATGTACACGAAAAATATATGCTCAGTATAAAGTGCGTACATTTCACTAATTTGTTTTAAAGTTGCTCCTGTTATGGTGTTCTGGAGTGTTCAGAGAACATTTGGCTAAAAATGTTGCTCCTCTTATAGATATCTGAAGACAGCTTTTATTTTCTGTTCTAAAGTTGCTCATGTTATAAAAAGATGATGGTACAAATCAAGTTGCTTGGTGTTTAATACAATAATAAATTAGAAATATTTAGCTACATGTCAAGGTTTTTGGGCATAAACATAGATATCCTGAATTGTTTTGACAAAGCAACTCCATTTTGACCGAATGCCTTGTCTTGCTATGTGCATAAAGTTAGTCTTATCCTGAGTACACAGTACAGTTTTGCACCACTTAACAAAAAGAAAACTAATTTTGGTTCATGTTATCATAGGGTCTTGTGTATGGGCGTCGTCACAGAATTTTACAACATCCAACATCAGCATAATATTCAGTAATTGGCAGGAAGACAAAGAGTGCTCCAGAATACATGATTATGAATTTATGATGCAGGATCTTGTGGTCATCGAGGGCCACAAAAGTAGTAAAAGATTGTGTTCCCTTGTAGGGGAGCTTTTGTGTCATGCAAAATTTGACCTTTTGGGTAGATCACTGAAGGAAGAATTTAATATAAGGCCTTGTTTAGTTCCAAAAAATTTTGCAAAATAAGAATAATACCACTTTCGTTTGTATTTGACAAATATTATCCAAACATGTACTAACTAGACTCAAAAGATTCGTCTCGTCAATTCCGATCAAACTATGCAATTAGTTTTTATTTTCATTTATATTTAATACTTCATGCATGCGTCTAAAGATTTGATGTGACGGAGAATCTGAAAAATTTTGCAAAATTTTCTGGGAACGAAACAAGGCCTAAGGAATATTATTGAGATATGATAAGTGCAGATTCAACACTATGCTCTGTTCCAACTTTGAGAAGAGAAGATAATGATACAACTGGAATCATCCTTGTCGAAAGACACACGCACACAACTGCCAAGAGGATATGAAGACAACCAAATGTCAAGACTGAATGCGATGCATGCTGCCCACAACACGGCGTTTTGTAATATGATGATTTTAGCTAGTACTGTGCACGAATATTCTAGAAATTTCGCAAGTGTATCATTATTCCATTGTGCAGTCTGAGTCATAAGGTGTATCTGATTGTCTTGTGCTTTATGATAAGTGCAGCCATGAATTTAATGCAGAATGCCCTCTGTACACTGTAATTTTAGGTGTAATCATCCTAAAACCTATAATTCATGTTGGATGTTGGATTACTTTGTTCCGGGCGTAATGCAATCATTTCTGGGTTTCAAACAGCTGGCAGGTGCATGTTGCAATCATGGTAGTACAGATCAGCCACTGTCTAGTATTCCTAATAGGTACAGATGAGCTGCTCATAGAATAGTATATAGATGAGCTGCTAATAGAATAGTATAGGCCCTGTTTGGTTCCTCTGCTAAATTTTAGCTAGCTAGAGCCATGAGAGCCGCGGCGTATTCTACTCCCCATTTCATAGCTTAGCCTCGGATCACCGATCATTTCACAGCTCCAGCATCAGCGGATCAGCCTGCACATATTCTACTCCCCATTTGGATTCTCGTGCACTCCTCTCCCATTGACCCATTCTGCTCTCGCAGCTTCATTATCCGCGCCGTCACTCTCGTCTTCTCCGAGTCCGAGCAACCGAGCCGCCTGATCGAGAGCTTCAGCTGCGTCGCTAGAGCCATGAGAGCCGCGGCGTCCCTTGCGTTCTTCCGTAGACACTTGCACCAGTGCAACAGCGGCATCGGGCCACACCTACAGCACCAGCCACGCCGCTACGCGAGTCGTCCGCACTCGGATCACCTCGCCCGAGCTCGCGCGCTCGTTACTTTGTCGCCATACCGATACCGCCCGCGCGGGTCGGCGGAGGAGGCGCAGGCGCGGCACGGAGGCGGAGAGGCGGTTCTGGACCCGGCGGAAGCCGGCACGGTGCGGTGCGCGGCCAACCACGCGCCGCTGACGCCGATCAGCTTCGTCGAGCGCGCCGCGGCCGTGTACGGGAGACGCCCCGCGGTGGTTTACGGGGAGCGGCGGCGCACGTGGAGCGAGGTGCGGGGCCGGTGCGTCCGCTTGGCGGCCGCGCTCGTCACCCACTTCGGCGTGGCGCGCGGCGATGTGGTAAGTGAAAAAACTGACACTGCTCACTGTTCTCGCTCGCGTTGTCTCGTGATGTCGTTAGCTTCGAGCCTGGAGCTACAAGAGAGGTCAGAGGTCAGGGCACACGCCCGATCTCCATCCGATGGTCGACAGGTCAAGCGGCCAAGCGCTTCAACTCTTCTAGTGGGCGATATCTTGCATGTCCATCGATTTTTTTCTTCCCTCGCCATTGGATTGAGATTCAACTACTTGAATTTTTATGCTTTGATTTGAGGGTTTGGGCTCTTTGTTGAGGTCGGTGAGCTTAGAGCATCTCCAAGAAATTAATTATCCCATCTCTAATACCAAGAAAAATGTAATATGAAGAATTATCCAACGAATTAGAGTAACTCCAAGGACCTTTTTATACCCATCCGTATTGATAGAAACAGAGATTTTAGTATAAAAAAAACCTCTAATAATTTTTTCAACTAAATCTCCAAATATGATCATCCGCTATTTTTGGTTTCTTGCTAGTCATAGATGAAGAGTGTGAATGACTCTTTAGAGTACACACAAGATATAGCTAAAGAAGTTGTTAGAGGGTGAAAGATTTATAGAGAGACTTTTATTCAAATGATTTTGGAGATACTCTTATTCTATCCTCAATCAATATCTACAAGTTTTGATCTCAAAATCTACCTCTCCCACAAATATAGGAGGTCCACCCCCCTCTCCCCTATCCACTTTGAAAATATTAATAAATTTTTTGAGGAGAAAAATAACCTATATAAGACTTTTAAGAGATGGAAGATAGGCAATCCATTTGAGATGCTCTAATGATATGTTTGGATTGCGGTGTTCTTTTGCACCGGCAACATGATGAGAGAGGTGCCATTAATCATTAGAGAGCATATATGCCATCAACACTATCGCCACACCACACCATGTATCCGCGAGCACGTATGACACATCATTCCTTCTCTTTCAATTCACAAGGATTCCACCTATTAAAATGAAGTTAAACATCTCTCAGTTTTCCATACAAGGATAAAGTACTACGCTGCATTTAGTATTGACTTCAAATTTTATTTTGATTTATCAAGATAAAAGATAACCCAAATAAATCCAACAGAAAGAATGCACCGAGAGTTTGGCGGGAGTGGGAGCAGTGTGGGGCGGTGGCATTTGATTGGAAATGGCATAAGAAAGAAGAAGATAGTTGTACGATTTTGGTGTCACAATCTGATCAAATATATAAAAAAATTTGACTCATAGATAGACAATTCCTCAATCAATTGAAGATGCAGACATAGAGTATACCCTTGTTTGTTTGCAGACCTTGTCATTTCATAGTCATTCAGTCTATCTCCATAGATTCGACGCCTGCATTTTCCTTTTCAGATGTGATGGCATGAGGAAGATCCTATGAAATGCTATTTGTCATATAGTTGATGGCAAGCTACTGTCTTTTTCAACCTGTTATGCGCGGAGTATTAATGAAATCAAGGTTTGTGGTAACAAACTAAAATAAAATTGTTATGGTGAAACATTATAAACATTGTAATTTTGAAAAGACGGATTACCTTTTGGACGCAAAATCAAGCCGTGTTTCTAGGACGCGCCTCCTCTACACTATTGCTCTCTACAGTTGAGTCACAAGTAAGTGGGACGAATGTAAACAACACTCTAGAGAAGTTAGATCTAGGTTTCTCATGATACGTTAGCTAATCTGAAAATAGAGAAAATACATCTAATTTGTTTTAACGTCGAGCATGAACCGAGCCGTCGTAAAATAATCAATAGATTTTTGAGATCAACGAAGGCATCAAATGTCTTTTCGCTATCGATGGTCATGTCTCCTATCTTTGGAAGCTTAGCACTATTAAATCATGAAAATAAACTAGAAAAATACAAGCATCAGCATCCAATCAGAGATTTGAACCTGAGTGTGTTGGTTTTGCTGAATATTGCTTAGTTTGCAATCTATAACACATGAAAAAAAAATGCATGCAAAGCTATGCAAACTCTATTAGCCTATTACATGTGGGATTTGGAGAGCACAATATAGCTAGAAATTAAGAATATTTGAGCTTGTAGATGATTGTTTCTTGACATGTTGTTACCAATCAACTATGTGGAAACACATTGCAGCTTTAGACAAAAACTTGTGTAAGAGAAAGAAAGAGAAATCAACAGATATATCGTCGGTTCATCATTTGATTGGAATGTTTCATGCAATTTAATAAACTTCACTCACCATTAGAGATAAGATCGTCCATGTGTGCTCGGGGCCTTGGGCCACCCGCATGCACGGAATGAGAGCCCTAGAGGCCATATCTGTGCTGCGCCTCACTTTAACGGCCCCAATAAAAAAACATAAAATAAAAATCAAGTCATAGGGCTCAAGCTATGGACGTTCACCCGTATCAAATTGAACGATCAATTTCAGACATACCTTATTTGAAAAAAAAAATCTCATCCCTTTCTCTTTTTGGCAACCAGACGCACATACACAGCGCTTCTTCCACACTTCTACATTCATACGCGCTTTTTAAGGATGACTGTATAAAAAGAGAAATATTTATTTCAAAATACTATAACTTCTGAACGATGTATCTTTTTTTAATTTCATCTGCACTGATGTGTTCTACACGACAAGACGAACAAAACTAGACCCCACTTGCACATGTTTCGAAGATTTATTTTTTCTGCTACCAATTTATGTATATTAACTTACATCATATAACTTATGCCATGA
>Ga0182004_10004028_pt1 | contig 11790 bp, 8 predicted proteins | sample Sormic07211540_1_FD_120479 | JGI IMG/M metagenome (GOLD analysis project Ga0182004, IMG submission 120479) | Endophyte microbial communities from Sorghum bicolor roots, Mead, Nebraska, USA - 072115-40_1 MetaG | ecosystem: Host-associated > Plants > Roots > Unclassified | place: USA: Nebraska...
AGCTACCCATAGCTAGAAACATACTAGTAACACAGGAGGAACCTGAAGCATATCATAAGACCGCAGACACAAATTAAGGAGTATTTTATGAATCGTCGGATTCAATGTCATCCTCTCCTCCTACTCCTCCGATAAGGAGGGCTCCTGCACTTGAGGTCAATCTTGAAAACGATGATCGGGGTGCATATGCAGCGCGTAGGTCTCCGGGCCTCCAAAGATGGCACTTCCCTCCCGTGGCAAGTTTTTTGTATATGGTGCATCGTGGAGCATTTTGGGTTAGGCGGGTGCCACACTTGTATAAAGACGTTAGCTCGTGAACATAACAATATAGATCGTGTTGATATAAGTTGGTAGAAGGAATTGATTTAGAGTCTGAAAGTGTCGGATCAAGCTTGCTTTAATTGGCCTTCTAGAGTTGAGACCTACACTGAGGGACTGTTTGTTTGCTAGTCACAATTTGCCACACTTTACCTTAAGCAAGTTTAACCAAGTTGGCAAGTGTTTGGTTGACAACTAAGCTTAGACATGATTTTTTTTGGCTCCACATGTCATAGAGTTAAAAAGTGTGCCAAAATTCCTTTAGACATGACAAAGTGTGGCAACCAATTTGCTAGCCATACTTTTTGTGGCTTGCCACACTTACCTAAAGTTAGTTGTGGTAGACTATAGCTAGCAACCAAACATCCCCTGAATATCCTCCTAGGCTCATTTCATTTTGTTCGCTTGAGCTTGCTAAAATCAGTCCTATTTTCAGACATGAAACAGTATTTTTTTTTCTCACATATCAGCATCAACGAAAAAACAGCTAGCCAAACAGAGCGAAAGGGGGGGAAAAAATGTCACCATCATTATTATCCACGATAAGAATCATCCTTCGCAAAGCTTACGCATCCGTATTCTGTGTTTCCACTATATGAAAACTGAAATCATGTGTCCACGTCGGATATGATTCTTATGACATTTATCTAGTACTTAAAAAAAAAGACCGAACGACTGTATCTGCAATTTCTCCATCTCCCAGTTCTGCAATTACTTTTTTCAAAAAAAAATATATTTTTTAAAATTACACAGCTTCCTGGGGTGAAGCTGACAGCTGGGACTGGACATGGAAACTCTCATCGTGCCATGCCCTAGAAAGCCAAGGCGAAGGGTTGTAGTGGGAATACGTAACACAAACTGTTTATGTTACGGGCTAACGGTGTAAGATTTTGGAGACCAGGCTTCCTCTATAATTAGATTTGTATCGATGAACTTAGAGATTTCAAGTGTGCACTTACAACATTTACAAAGAATCGAGACAATGGGGACACAAGCTACGGACCGATGGACCCATAAATTTCGTGTAAGTTAACCATCCCTCTTTTCCCGCAAAACAAAAAATGTCCATCCCCTGCTAGGCTGCTCCTGGCACAATTCATTCGGCCATATCATCAGCACCGTCCGCTTCGCCAATCTCTGACACCGCAGCAGATCGCTTTCTCGACTGTTGGGACCGGACAAATTCCTCGATCTGCAACTTGAGCTCCGTGTTTGGTATCAGCATGTCTTGAGTGAGGTGGGAGCGGTTAAATGGATCTGTCTGCAGAATTATATATACCACACTTGCTAAATACCACAGCATAGCACTGAATGAAAGTTTGTATCGATAGTTGAGGGACATCACGGTACTTACAGAATCACTCAGCAGATGCCTGATGATTACGGGCCGATCTACTGTGACCTTCGATGATGGCAGTGTCACAGGATCTTTCATTAGAGTATACTGCAAGGTAAAATCACAGGTCAACAAGAAGTAGCAGATTAAACGAGAAGGTTTTATGGGCAGCACACATCATGACAAACCCTCCAACAAGTGTGGAGGTCTGGTGCTAAGACATCAAATGGTCTGGATAAAAAATATGGTTCCGAGTGGGAGCAAAGTGTGTTCTATGGTTCCAGTTCAGGAGCTCTCATCAGCCTTTAGGTCCCTTGCTCACCCAGAAAGAACCATACAATACACCGCGTCTTAGTTAAACTAGGATAAAAATGCTTTTCAAATCGCTCAACAGTCTTGAGGTGGTGCTTTAGTCAGCTCTACCAATACAGGAAAGACAACAGAGACACCAAGCTTAGCCTTGAGGTGGCTGGTTGGGCCAGATCATCCTGATACCAGCATATGCATTATTGACTATACTAGAGCTGATATAAAAAAAGCTAACTCAAAGATCAATCCCATTGACTCCAGCCATGCAAAATAGAATGGAAGAAAGAAAACAAGCAGAGTTATCGAGGAAAAAAACTAATGATCCGAAAACAATGAAGTGCAAGACTTCCAGATACCTTCAATTACGTTTCACCTTACAAACTCGTCTGAGGAAGAAGAAAATGATGGAATTTGTAGGAAATAGCAATATATAGTACCTGAATTGGATCGAGGAATTCATCTGGTATGTCCCCAAGGATTGCCTCAGCATCCATAGCTTCAGAAGCAGCAAATTTTGCCCTACCAGCAAGTTGCATGAACTCCTGTATGATTTTAGGATCACCCCCAATCTTCCACAGAATATTAGCTGCACTAGCAAACAACTGCAATGGATAGACAATGGTCAGAGTACAAATACAGGAGCAATCTCTAATTGGATAAACAAAGCACAAATTACCTGATCATTATATGCTCTGCCATCTTTCGAGATTGCAGCTGGGAAGACAGATTCCTTGTCGCCCCTTGAGATATGGACATAGATGGTGGCAATCTACAATGGAAAGACAAGTAAAGAAAACGGAGAGAACTATCCCACAATAGATGTAATGTAAAAGAAAGAAGTGACTGAAGAGTAAATCGCTCCATCCACGGAACCTGTTTCAATAGCTGCTTCGGCTTGAACTCATACTTCTCCGGATCCTTTACAGTCAAAGATTTCCTCTGGGGACCAGCAAGTTGCAAGAGGAAGTAATTAAGCATGCTTGCGACCCTTTCCACCTGAATAAGAATAAGGGATTATCAAAATATTTACACAAAATGGACAGTCTAACAGTGATTCCCATTTGGCTATCATGGCAATGCTATAATAATAAAGTTTAGAATAACACAGGGCATCATGACATATTAACTGGAACGAATATATAATAAGCTTACCATTTCAGGGAGAAGGAAAGGTGCTGGAATTTGTTCTGAGGTGAATGCAAGCATCCCAACATCCTCATTGGCTAGCCTCATGTCAAATCGAACAATCTGGAAAGTGAAAATACATAGATCAAAAAGTCATTCAGAAAAAGACAATTGAAGTAGATACATGAATTGTAAACACTGCTAAACAAGACTAACATTTTCCCACTGATGAAATACACGCAGTCGCTCCTCTCTTTCTTGAGCAGGTCTGCGCTCCCACTCAACGGTGTTAGCCATTTCAGCCTCTATTTCTTTCAGTTCAAGAATTTTGTTCAAGCTCTCATCAAGAAGATAGATGCTATCATTGATGAGAAAGTTAAGAAAATTTAAGTATACACCCTTCTCCTCCTCTTTCGCTATCTGTCACAGAAAATGTGGAAAATATATCAATAAAAAGTGAGTGCAGAAAAAATGTTGTCCAGGAATATTCACTCACTTGTCTCCATGCATTTCGGTGACTAGGAACATCCCATAAATACTCCAGAAGCTCAGCAATATTATGTCGAATGTTAAACTTGTCAAAAAACTGCAGAAATAGAAAAGAATAAGACAATAAATTGCACAATTCTGAAACGATCTGAAATGATTAGTGTAAGGCACAGATTAGTCGATGGAAATTGTCAAACTGATCATGCCACTCACTTGTGTATGGGAGCCAGTGAATTCAATATCCACATAAAGCTTTAGAAGATTTCTAACAAGATAGTCAAGACACAGTTGGTGCCCCTCAAACAACGATGCTGTAGAATTCAAGCCACTGCGCAAATGACATAGGAACCTTCAGTACAAAACCTTACAGTCATAAATCATAGATCATAATGGAGTGCATAAAATTATGAACCTTCTTTGCGGCATCCAGCAATTCAAAACTTCAACCATCTTTGCTCTTAGGTAAGGATTCTTAATGTAAGATGTGCTTCCCATGAACATAATGATGAAGCTGAGAAAGTCATCCTGTTGGAAAAAAAAACAAAATTCAAAAATTATAAGCAGCTATATGACCAAGGTATGGCAATCACAAAATCAGACAAAACTGAAGAAAAAAACAAATTAGACCCATAGGGGAAAACCGGAAAAGACATCCCCTGAGGCATTGCATTAAGGGGGTGTTTGGCAGGACTCCTCCGGAGGAGCCAGAAAAGTTTTAGAGGAACCATTGGCTCCTCCAAAATGGCTCCGGCTCCTCTGTTTTTCACTGAAAAACGCCTCCTACAAAACATTTGGTAGGGCTCGGAGCTGGAGCCACGGAGGAGCCCTGCCAAACAGGCCCTAAGAAGACACTAAGGCACTAAGGCCAGGGCTGCTCAGGAACGCGCTGAAAGCGGCATAACTCAATGAGGCCCCTTTTGTTTAATGGATAAGGAGGATACTCACCAATACAAAGCTTTCCAAAGCCTTTGGAATTCTAGAGGTTAGAACAAGTAAATCCATTGCATCGTCAAGAAAATGTTCTGGAATGCAAGCAAACTCCTTGGGGCACTGTGATGGCAAAGGCATCTTAAATCCGCCAACTAGGTTAACTGACCACAGTATCATTAATCTGTAGAAAGATAATGCTCGTTGAAGGAATGCGCCATCCTGACAAAAGAGATTCAATAGTAAATCATGCAGTTTTAAATTAAGAACAATTAAAGCTGCAAAAGTAAAGACACTTCGCTGTCCATAAACCAGGATATCCAAAGGAGATTTTCAGAACTTCTGACAAAAAACCCTAACGAAACATGGGATCTATGACCTTGCAAGTGTATGAAATCAGGAACTAGCACAAAAGCATCATTTTATATGACACGAACTAGCACTGCAGGAAAATTGGCATAAATATAATGAAAAAGAAACTACAGAATAAAATTTCTTTGCAGGGACAATGAGCTTGATCAAGAGGGGTTTGTATATAGCAATTACAGGAAAAAAAAAAGGTGCAAAACCATTGAATGCTCACCATCCATTCTATGATATAAAAGGAAAACAACCAGAAATAGGTCGTACAGTCCCAAAATTTGGTCAAAGAAGATTCACATTAATAGGCAGTAAGATGAATACAATATAGAATAAACAGACTTCAGTTTATGAGCATACTCGTAGTATCTGAGCTTCATAACAGAATTTGTCCTGTGATAAAATCTCGACAATCTTCTCCAAGCGAGTTATATCTTGCTCAAGCTGTGGTGAGCCCCCTCCTTGATCTCTCACTGCTCTGTTTGATTCCAAATCATCTTCAAACCTTGCAAGTTGCTGAATTTGTAATATACATGGTATGTGTTCAGTAGAGGGTTCAATACATAAAGTTTGCACTAACTATGTCTTCGTCCTAACAAAACTAGGAATTTATCAGGTAGTGTTGCATGGATCAACAAATATACTGTCCATCTGAGATTATATAGCTCATTTTAACTTGCAGTCTTGCACATAAAAAGGGTGAGATTCAAAATGACTATGCTACCACAGTACCACTTATGATTGAACGTGTGCAGGTAACCAGTGCAAAGTAAAAAAAATTGGATATTTAGAGGGGTGCATTTAGGGTTTTTTGCACTGGAATATGAAATGTGCACTACATTTATGGACAAGGGCATCCAATATGTGCCCTATGTTTTCACTTTTCAGAAAGATGGAATACCAGAACATGCTGTTTAAAGGAAGATAACAAAAAAACATAAATGTAAATAAAACAAGAAGAAACATATGTGTTATGTGAAATAAAGAAAGATATCTCCAGACCTGAGAAATATGTTTGTAGTCTGATATAGCTTTCATCAACCCGAGATTAAGTACCCTTGAGGTCATGAAGAAACATTCACAAATAAATGAGAAATTATCCTTCTTTGTGCACCTAAGTAGTGAGGCTGTGCTATTTTTGCCAGAGCTTGTGGCTTCCTGTGATTCCACAAATCGAGCCTCTCCACTGGCATTATTTTGAGCATGCTCATTGTTTATAGTCTCTATCCAAGACGAGACTTCTTCTGAAGATGCATTTATAGCTGTCAAATCCCTATATTCAAATGCAATGTATCAGTGAAATAGTTTAGAACATGGAACATACTCAGAATTGCACATCAGACATTTCAGGCACATTATCCTGAACACTCACTTGAAATCGATTCTATTGTTACAAAAGAGGTACTTGACATCAATCTTATCCTTCTTTGATTCCATGTTGTCCAGAAAAGGCTCGCATAGACGGAGCATCACAGCGCTAAGATTCACAAACATACCTGAACTCGCGCATTTTAATGGGTCTACCTGTTGCATGACACAGGATGAGTTCACTAAAGAATGTAATACCAACAAGCATTTTACAATTTGAAGTATAGTTTATTCATCCAATGAAGGACAATATGCCACATAGGTCACCATCTATTAGATTTACATTGCAACTATTTGAAGATACAAACACATAAATGCACTGTTTTCTCTATGTTAGTGTAAAAATGCTATAAAAAGTAACAAGTTTAAGATTGCACTATCTCAATGTTATTTTCATGTCCAAAGTACAGGCAATGAATGAAAAATTCTTTTCCTCCACTTGGGCTCTGTTTGGAACTAAACTGACTCTTGCAAAGTTTTATAATTTGTACTCTGGATTTAGTGGTCAATTGAAAGCATCCTTAATGGAGCTATAACAGTAAAATCATACTGAAAACAGGCAAAAGTTCACTAGATTCCACACTGCCACATACTGTGGTACATGAATAAACCCACAAATTGGCACGTAGTGCTAAATATTTTAAAACACTTAATGGAGCCATAACAGTAAAATCATACTGAAATTAGGCAAAAAGTTCACTAGATTCCACATTGCCACATACTGTGGTACATAAATAAACCCACAAATTGGCACATAATGCTAAATATTTCGAAACACTAAAGTGAATGAAATCTGACCTTGCAAACATTGTGTTAAATATGTACCATAAGATGTGATTTAAAGGAAAACATGGTGCAAATAGGGAAACTTAGTCTAATAGAACAACTCATCGTGGTTATGCTCAGTTAAATTTATTTGATTACCTGCATGCCAGATCTGGATGCATTTTTATTTATCACTTCTGCTATATACTCAAGAACCTTTTCTCGAGTATCCAAATTTTTTAGGAGGATTAGAAGGACATCCTTAAGGCCATCATACAAGCCGTTCATAACAGTCTTGATTGTTGAGAAAGATGACAACAAGTCAGCTGGCCGACGTGAAGATGCCTCTGAGAAACATTGTTGCCTGGCCAAAAGTTTAAATAATCAAAGAAAAAACATAGACCTATATGATTATCTGCACAAAAAGTAAGTAGTGGGCCTGGATTGGAACACATAGTCTTTCAGTAGTCAAAAGATAGGGTATCAAACGCCCAAAGACATGGTAAATTAAAAGCTAGGACCTTGTTTGGATGTTGTAGTATTAAGAAACCATAGTATAAAGAAACTGTAGTTTTAGAACCATTGATGTGCAAAACCGTGGTTTAGAAAAAAGAGGTCCAGAGTGGAGTTTTTAAAACTCCAAAAAGACTACAGTTTCAGCAATACCATGGTATTCAAAACCATAAAACTAGGAGGATTCCCCGCGCGTTGCTGCGGGTATGAAGGGGGAATATAAATATAGTCTCACTGTAGTCTATTAAGTCATCTATATAGGAAGAGAGAAGATCACGTGAGAGAATAATTGCTAGCCGTATGCATGCATGGTCATGTGTAGGTAGCTGCATCCATTACTGAAACTGTTTGTGAGTGGGCACTTAATTGCATGCAGAAGAAGAAGAAGAAGTGGATGATGATGTGGCGTAAGGAGGTGCAAGAGAATTAGCTTAGTGGGGTTTGTCTTTATAGGATATATAGATATAGATTTGTTGTACCCAAACACTTCATGGCGCTCTAAAACTAAAGTATTTCACAAAACCATGGTATTTTTCTAAAAATCTAAAAATACTTTGTATCAAAACACGGCCTAGATCCTGAAGTCCAAATTATGCCTTTTAGCAAAAAAGTAACCTCACAAGACCATGATAAAGAACAGATTTTTTTAATGAATCCAAAGAAGAACATGGAGAGTTTGAACATTGAAAGATTCAATCTTGCAATTGTGAACATTAATTGATAGGGAAATTCCTTATATGCCATACAATGTTTGCCACATCCCTCAGATGGCCCTCGTAGGCTTGGCAGATAAAGAATTATTAATCTTTTAACTGACCCATGCCAATCCTTAGCTGAAGCACACTATATATGATATTTTCCGATTGAGATTCTCTTCCAAAGTCCTAATCCAACATCAAGGATGCCAAAAAAATCAGCTGGCCAACTACACACGATATAAATCTAAAACTCCATTAGTTTAATACTCCCTCCATTCCAAATTATAAGATGTTTTAGCTTTTGTAGATACATTGCTTTTACTATGTATCTAGACAGTGTATATCTAGGTGCATAACAAAGGATATGTAATTAGAAAAGCCAAAACATTTTATAATTTGGAATGAAGGGAGTAATGAACTAATGGATGCTAGATTTAATACCTAAGTAGCAGGAAGAAAGATCAACATTCTTGTCCCACTCTCCTGACCTTGGAAAGAGAAGTTTCTAGCCTAATCCCAAGCTAGCATGCGAGTACCAAAAGTGCAGTGACAGACTTGAAAGTTCACAGCTTAACTGAAGCAGTGCACAATAAAAAGATTCTTTAGAAGCCGTACTTAAAAATTCAGAATTCAAATATCTCCACAAAAGCAATATTCAAAATTTGAAACTTTTGTATCCTATTAGCAGTAAGAAAAGGCTTGCTTGACCAAACTTTTGTATCCTATTAGCTCAATCTCTAATCTCTAATATAATTTATTTATGGGTCGTTGGTTTCAGTCATAGCCAACCACCAACAGCAGGGGCACAGTACCCCAAATGCGAGTTTTGCACATATAAACAAGCATATATGGTAGCTGTAACGATCGATCAACAAGAAAGAGCAAGATAAATAGCACTCACCCGACATCAGGCTTGCTGGCAAACTCACGGTCTCGGATAGCGCTAACATGGAAGAAGGCTCCAAGTACACTGTAGAGCTCCATGACTCTCCCTTCCCCAATGAGCATGATCTGATTCTTTGGTATCCACTTGGGATGGTTCACCAGGGCCTTGGCGCAATTGGGGATCCCCACAAGCCGCCTGAGCACCCGCAATGGGCGCTGGAAGTCACCAAGGGCCGAAACTTTATCGACGCTCTGCCTAAGTAGCTCGTACAGCTCCCCCATGGCTGGCTCGATGGAGTCATAGTCCGCGCCGCCGAAGAACTCATCAATGAAGCCCGGCGGTGGCGGCGCCCCGGGGGCCGGGGTGGGGTCGAGCGGGTCGGCTGCCTCGGCGAGGAGGAATACGAGGAGGTCGGCGGCGGGGTGTTGCGCGCCGGGCGGGGTGGGGAAGGTGTCGGGGTTCCCGGCGACGATGCGCGAGTAGGAGAGGATGAGGGCCCGGAGGTGCGCGATGGAGGCCGCGAGGCGCGCCCGGAGAGCGGCGTCGCGGATGGTGGAGATCTTACGCGCCTCGTCGGCGGCGCGGCGGAAGGCGGAGACGAGGAAGGCGAAGGGGGTCGGGGACCCGGCGGGCGGGTCCGGGAGCGAGAGGCGGTCGATGAGGAGGCGCTCGGCGGCGTCGCGCAGGGCGAGGAGAGGGCGCGACTCGGAGAGCAGCTCGGCGGCGGTGAGCTCGAGGTAGGCGACGGCCGGGCTGGGGTTGGCCGGCGGCGTGAGGGAGACGAGGAGGATCTTGCGGAGGATGATGTCCTCCACCTCGTCAGGCGAGCGCTGTGGACGCGTGGAAGCCGGCGATGGGGACGCCATCGGCGGCGGGCGGCGGCTCGCTGCTGGTTGTGCTGCTTCGACTTGGGGAATCGCGTGTTGTGGTAGGTCGAGAGACTCGAGAGAGCGCTGGACTTGAGGTTGGGGGTTTGCGGTTGTTTCAGGGGGCAGACAGGTATACGGTACTCGGCCGATTACGGTGAAACATGCAGCAAAATAGGTACTCAATCCATCCAAATTATAAGTCGTTTGATTTTTTTAATATCAAGTTTGACCACTCGTCTTATTCAAAATTTTGTACAAAATATCACTTTTTTTGTTGTGTATTGGTTTATTAATAAAAGTTCTTCAAGAATGACTTAAAATTTGACTATATTTACACAAATTTTTTGAATAAGACGAGTGGTCAAATTTGGGGTAAAAAAAGTCAAACGACTTATAATTTAGGATGGAGTAGTGCTCTTTTATTATTTCACCGTATACCTATTTTATTACAAGTACTGTTTTATTATTTCAAATTATTAGATATTTTAACTTTTGTACGTGCTCGTATATAGATCTTGTAATACACTTTGATATATATTATATGTCCATATATTAAAAATTATATATCAAGAAAAGTTAAAATATTTAAAAATATCAATATTCATATGTCATTTCTTATAATATATCTTCATATGGGTTGCGATTATCTTTATGTTTTTTAGCAAATCCACCTTGAGGAGTATGTAACCTAAATCGTTTCAAAAGGAGTTTTTATTCATGGTTTCAAGTCACTTTCACTTATAATACAACAAATATTTGATCGTCCATACAATATAGCCCATCATAGCTCGCTCAGTAATGCAAATACTCTCTTTTTCATCTCAATCGTGGTCCATTCGCGTCAAAGTCGTGGCTTGCCTTTCACCTTTGCTTATTCTACCAAAGCTCTTTCCTTTCTATGTATACCCTATCGAGCTATTATCAAGTCATATCATATATTGAAACAACATTAAACATCCATTTGAACTCCCATATGAACATTATCCATATCCAAAGTCATATTCCAAAAGTTGTACATCACAACTACATGACTTGGCTCATCTTCGTCTGATTATATATATCTTGACATATATGAATCCACATCGATAAGGTCAAAGCCAATTCACGATTCCATATATCCTCTTCATTTTGTCTTGAGACAAACATTAGTTTCGACATCTATCTTCACACTAGTATTACTCTTGATAAATTTCTTCTTCTTTCTTCAAACTTGAAAAATATCAATGCGTAGTGATTTTCAAGTCTTTCTTCATACAAGCAAACCAATACTGAGACCACCTTGTATCCTATATATTATCTCATTTGTCATTGACCTTTGCTTGATATTTCTTCACTTATGCATTCTTGACTCATTCTTAAAAAAATAATCAGTATCAATCTCTCCTTGTTCATGCAAAGCATGTCAGCCACTATTGAGACCAAACATATTCATTTCTCTTTGTCCCATTCTGCCTTGTCAAATATGCTTGCTTCTTATTATTTTGAGCAATATCATTAATTTGACATAATCATTTCTAATGAAATTTATTCAAAGACTCACCAAACTCATTGATCCTTTTATTGTTTTGTTATCCAATCGCCAAGAACCATTATAACAAAGGCCTATACGCACTTTCAAAGTCAGTTCCCATGAATTTGTACTTCTTTACATGGATTGGTGGACCCATGAATAATTGGATGTCATTCTCACATCCCTCGGATGCAAACAATGTTGAACCAATACATTAGATAGCTTGAAAGTGTGTCTTTGCCATTATAGAATCAAACAAGCGATTAGAGAGGGTACACTAACTAAAGTGGACTAAACAAGCTAAAAAAACCGGACAC
>Ga0182004_10004029_pt1 | contig 11790 bp, 6 predicted proteins | sample Sormic07211540_1_FD_120479 | JGI IMG/M metagenome (GOLD analysis project Ga0182004, IMG submission 120479) | Endophyte microbial communities from Sorghum bicolor roots, Mead, Nebraska, USA - 072115-40_1 MetaG | ecosystem: Host-associated > Plants > Roots > Unclassified | place: USA: Nebraska...
ACTTAAGCGAACAGGGTGTTAACTTGTTTCAGAAAGAATCACGTCAAAACTGACGCCTTCCGGTTAACTACGACACGACCAGTATGTAGTGGACCAGTCGCCCATAAAGCACGCGAAAGACCTGTGCTAAATCTTGAACATGTGCTCCTGTGCCCGCCCACTGGAACCCGCACGTCTCTGGGCCCTTCTCCGATCGATCCTCCGCCAAGAAATTCAGCGTCGCGTGCGGATTTACCAGATTTGCGTGCCGAGGACCAACCCCGGTGTGCGGCGGAGCGTAGCGCCGCTGATCGAGCAGCTGAGGTGCGGTCGCAGTCGTCGCAATCGGCGCTAGCTGGTCGAGTGGATGACTGGGTCCGTCGTCCCTCGGTCGGGTCGTCGGCTACCTTTGCGCTGATGAGATGAGCGTCCTTGTCTCTGGTTGCGTTGTTTCCCGTTGGCTCTCGGTTCAGCTTTCATGCATCTCCGGTCGCCGCCGGCGGCGGCGGCTGGTGGTGGTCATCATCTTATAGAAGTAGTAGTAGCACGCACCACACTACCACAGATTCACAGGCATCAAAGTCGCGTCCATTTCCCTGCCTCTCTAGCTGCAGGCGTGGACGTACATAGGACTATAGGACTATAGGAGCATGCTGCATGGTTTTTTTTTTCCCTCTATGCACGCCCTTTTTAAGGTTGAAACCGCCGTATCACTGACGACGAAGATGGACAGTACAGAGAAGAAACACAAGCCACTTGTAGTCGTGGGAATGTTGGTTTCAGCTGTTGAGAAATCCATTTCTCCTAGCTATCTAGCTAAATCCCACGGTTGCTTCTGCTTGGGCCGGCCGTTGGCCGTTAAGTACAACGTCTTCGTCGAATCGCGCCCATTTCCGTAGCTGCAGCTGCAGGCGTGAACGTAGTACGCCGGTCTCGATCCGTCTGATGTTTTTTCATTCAGGTTGGAACGTTGCTGGCAGCATCTCGCCGTATCACTGACGAAGATGGACAGTGCAGAGAAGAAAACAGATCGCTTCTAGGAGTAATTTATTTAGTTTTATTATTAATAATACTAATTATTAGGCGTGAGTGGGTGATGTTAACCGTCCAGGTCCACTTGTCCCGTGCACTGTCATCAGAGAAATCCATTTCTACTAGCTACTCCATGGCTGCTTCTGCTTGGGCCGGCCGCTGAGAGTACAAACATCGTAATCCATAGGCTCCCTAATCCCGTCCATAAAGCCTAGTACTAGTAGTAGCTAATCGCGGATCCCATTACTTCTCCCACAGATAATCCACAATACCGAGGCTGTGGGGCCGCCTTCTCCACTTCCACCCGCGGCTGGCAGATACCGGCTGGAGGCTGGAGCCAGCCGACCGGCCGGCGGTTGATGAGCCGGACGCCGATCGGCCGGCTGGCGGCTGGAACCGATCGAGCCACCGGAGCTTTCATGAGTACTGTACGGGACGTGTAACGGAATCTTAAGGTGCGTGTCAGCGGCCCGGGGGCTAGGAAGGCCTTGTTAGTTTGTGATTTTTTAGATTTTTTGTCTACTGCAAGCGCGGAGAGCACGTACAAAATTCAGACAAGAATTTATATATATAAAAAAAGGTGATGATGCAGGTCAATGGCTCCCGAAGCTGGCGATTGGACTAGGCTTCGATTCGCGGATCATCCTTGCGTAGTTGCGCTCAAACTCCGGGTCCTAAACAAATTAGAATTTGCGCTATAGCTGCTGCCTCTGGCTCATCAACCGCCGCGTTGAAGCTCTTGGCCAAAATAATAATTAAAAAAAAACGTGCAGACGTGTTCGGTTTCGTAACAACTCCCGGACTCCTCTGTCACTATCTCTCATTTTTCTCAGCTTTGCTCGAACCGAAACACTACGACTTGTTTTATGATATGAAAAGAAAAGGAAAAGAAAAACTTGCTGGAATATGCATGCATGCATGGCCAAAGTAGGGTAGCTGCAGGAGTAGTAGAAAACATGCATGTGTGCGATGGGACGATAGCTATCTAAAGAAGGGACACTTTGCTTTAGTTTACTTTTTTTTTTCCTTCAAACGACATTGCTTCCTGGCTTCTGGAAGACCACACACTTGTGACTTGTGATAAATACCTGGTGTTTATCTCTGGCTCACGCCATCCGCATGCACGGGACAGCGCTGTGATTCGGGACAGAGACAAATTAACAACGACCGAGGCACAGGTGCTGGCGAGGCGAGACGTGTGTGGAGCTCGGTGAATATTGCCCTGGCCTGGCTTATTGACGCCCTTACATGAAAGTGAAACGTGTTGTTTTTTTTTCCTTATTGAACGAACGGGGGCGCCATCGATTACGTGGGTGCCAGAGCAACGCACGTTGGTCTTTTCAGTTGTTTTATGCAACAAAATGTTAAGACAAGTAGATTGATATATTGTACTCCTTCAATTCCAAATTATAAGTCATTTCAAGAATCTTTAAGAGTTAAAAATATTTTTAAATTTGACCAAAATTATAGAGAGAAATACTAAGATTTATAACGTAAAGTGACTATACTATAAAAATATCATTAAAGAAAAATCTAATGATACTTAGTTGGTATCGTAATAATTATTATTTTATCATATAAATTTGGTCAAACTTAGAATAATTTGACCCTCTAAGATTCTTGGGTTGACTTATAATTTGGGATGGAGAGAGTATATATTGTCTGATAGACTGTCTCATATCAATGCCATGAAATCTTAAAATGACTTATTAATATATAAGATGTATAATGGTTGCTTTTTAGCTGTCTCATAGTAACTCAAGCCATCATTCCTTATCTGTGTATATATAGGACAAAAGGAATGTTATGAGTTGGATGGCGGTAACTCGTACAATAGTGCAACAGTGGCCTTATAGTCTTGAATTTTAGCTTTTGAGACAATTTCATGGAACGGCAATTTCTTTCTCTCACCTCTCTCCCTTTTCTTTCTCAATATCATCATCAATTCTACATAGCACTGAATGGGATAACTTATAAGATCGCTAATGTATAGCAATATGTATCTACTCATCTAGGATAACTTGCTGGCGCTTGTCCGTTCCTTTCTTTCTTTCTTTTTTTTTATTATTATATCCCATCTACATCCTTCCGACTAAGATAATAGTGTTCTCCTAATGCAGCCCCTCTTATCTCCTCTACACAACCACTTGATCACGCCATTAGACAATGGCATACCCAGGGCCCAACAACCCTGGGCTTTCGCCCGAGCTGATTACAGTTGGATTCCAATGAATTTAATTAATGTGCAACCCATATATAAAGGAGATTAGGTCTACTTAGCGGCATATCCCACTAAATTGTCTTGGCTCATAAAAAAACTCTAATAGATCTGCTACTGCAATAAGAGACATAACGTTCAACTCTTACCTCTGACCTCTTTGTACCTTTGGTCCTACATTAATCTTTTTATGGTCGCGCGTTTTCTACCACCGGCAGACCAATTGGATAATTTTTTTGACTAGTGTTGATGTTGATGTTGATTTGTTATAAGAGAAAAAACAATGTTCTATATGGCTTAGAACTAGCGGTGATAAGTTCAAGCGAACATGGCAGCACCTGGTCTGCAGCATCATTAACATCTTGTCTTGTCGCCATCATGCCAGCTGCTATCCGAGACCCGGCCACCACCTTTTAAACCAATTCCATATTTAACCTATGGTTGCTTTCATCCCTAAACCAAACTTTTAAACTTACTTGCTTTCTCGTAAACAATTGCTCAATCCTTTAGATTTTCTTACCGCTACATGTTTTCTCAGGTTCAAGTAGTAGACTTGACACAGATTATTCTTTGATTTTCCTAAGGATCTATTTGGATGGACTAAAATGAGTCGTTTAATGCTAAAAAAAGCTATGGCTGATCCAAACCATCTAGGTTCTAAGCTACTTTGTACTATTCAAACACAATTATAATAAAGCTATTTTTTCACGAACGGTATAATAAAGCTATTATAAATGGCTCATCCGACTATTGCAACTTAAAGGTTTAGGCCTTGTTTAGATGTGAAAAGATTTTGGATTTCGCTATTGTAGCACTTTCGTTTGTTTACGGCAAATATTGTCTAATTATGGACTAACTAGGATCAAAAGATTCATCTCGCGATTTACAATTAAACTGTAAAATTAGTTTTTATTTTTGTCTATATTTAATGCTTCATGCATGTGCCGAAAGATTCGATGTGACAGGGAATCTTGAAAACTTTTTGATTTTTGGGGTGAACTAAACAAGGCCTTAGTTGATTCAAACGGGGCCTAAATTGTTCTAATAAAAACATTGAATATGTGTCTTGGAAAAAAAACTAGTCTACTTTTAAAACCCATTTTGGTAGTTTTTCTGCACAGGCTCTAGGAACAGCTTCACATCCTCAGTTACCAAACGGTATGGAAGGTTCCGATCCACATTGCTTCTTCCGTGATTCCAGGAAAAAAAATATGGACACTTGGACATGTTATCATTTTTACCTACTATGAGAAGCTATTGTTAGCAAATCGTTTCACCAAAACAACTTCGGAGACGTTTGGTTGCATGAAACTTTTCCTATTCTCTTGAGAATAAGGAGAAATAGCATCAAACGCTATTGGAGGGAAACATTTAATCATGTTCTTTGCCTATGCTCCTGAATCGGCCGAGGGGTACACAATTTCTTTTTCATCCTAGTATGTGCTATCACCTGTATTTTTTAGTTATAATCCATTTTAGTGGAACAAGTTAAAATAAGTGGTATTTAAGTTTTTCTTCACCTAAAAAATTGGATTTTTTTTGAGACGTAATGTTTAAGAAAATACTTTTCTTATGGATCAGAATCCATACTACTAGCTAAACTATTTCACAAAGTGATTCTGATTATGTTCTAAAAATAGTTTCATGAGAGAATTCAAATCTAAAACGTTTCTATGATAATTTAGATCCCTACCAACTCAACCTATAAAGCTATTTGCCGAGCTGAAGTTTTTTAAAAAAGGCGCTCCACTAATCAAGCAGAGTTGTATTAAACGTCACCGGTAGGATTCGTGATCATCCAAATCCAAGGCCTTGTTTAGATGTGAAAAGTTTTTGGATTTCGCTACTGTAGCACTTGCGTTTATTTGTGACAAATATTGTTCGATCATGGACTAACTAGGATCAAAAGATTCGTCTCGCGATTTACAGGTAAACTGTGTAATTAGTTTTTGTTTTCATCTATATTTAATGCTTTATGCATGTGTCGAAAGATTCGATGTGACAAAAAATCTTGAAAATATTTTTATTTTTTGGGTGAACTAAACAAGGCCCAAGACCCGAGCAGCAGACTCGTTCTCGTCCATATTCCTTGCGTTCCAAGGCAGCCATTACCACGAGCCGAGTGCAGCCCACGCTCCGGGCTCGAGCCGAGTGCAGCAACAAAAAGCCAAAAAAACGGAAACGAAGCTCGGCTCAATCCTCACCAAGCACGCGCGGCTTTTATTTACGGGAACTGCTATTTATGGAGGCCTCACGCGCGACCCTCCACCCACCGATCACACAGCACAATCCCGAGGCCGCCCCAGAGAGCAGGGCAGAGCATAGCCATAGCAGAGCAGAGCACGCTTCTCCCAAACCCACCAGTCCACCACTGCACGCACTAATCCGTCCAGGAATTCACTCCACGGCACGGCGACGCGGGGACGCCAAGGCAATAAGGCTTAAGGCCAGCGAGGCGTCGGCGGAGGCGCGGAGGGGACGGCGACATGGGGGTGCTGCGGAGCACGCAGAGCCTGGAGGCCGAGGTGGAGGAGATGCGCGCCGCGCTGCTGCTCCACGGCGCGTGGGCGTGGAGGCCCGGCGGCGGGGGTGCCGCCAAGCGCGCGGCCCGCGCCGCGGAGCCCGCCGGCGCGGAGGCGCGCACCGTGTGCGTCACGGGGGGCACGTCCTTCCTTGGCTTCGCCGTCGTCGACTGCCTGCTCCGCCACGGCTACGATGTCCGCCTCGCCATCGAGACGCAAGGTTAGTTAGTTAGTCTTTACCTTATTATTACTCCCCTTCACGGATTGGGGGCTGCCTCAAATCGGATGCGCCTCTCCTCGCATTTCATTTCGCGGTGGGATGTCTCCGTGTCTGGTTGCGGTTGCCGCACCCTGTTTCTGAATTCTGAAGGTTGTTTTCGCTGATGATTGGAAATGCGAACCGCTCCTGTCCTTCTTCCTGTTCCTGCCTGCGATGCTGCTGTTCTACTTTTTGATTTGATTTAATTCAAAGTGGTCAGAATTTCACGGCACGACTTCCGTCTCGGGCACGAGATGTTGAGCCTTCTCGGGCACAAGATGTGGAGCAATTTCCAGTTAAGTTTCGTAATGCGCACGTTTTGTCGGGAGTTCAAAAACGCGGTAAGAAAAATTAGGTTCGAGAGTAAAGCTTACTATAGTACATTAATTTATCACTAGAACGTTCCCGCTGACTTCCGGTCTCCCGCTTGTTCTGCTGTCCTAATCTGAGATTTGTTATTAATCTTCTTCTAGATTTCAATAGTATTGCTTGTAGCTGGGCAACCCGTTGTGGCGTTGTCTCTTTGTTCGTCTCTTGTTTTCTAGTATATCCGTATGCTTCGGTGCATGCATGGTGCGTTGCCTGGTGGTAGGTTGGTGGAAAATTCCCCACTGTTCGTTCAGAAAGAAAATTCCTGAGAAACCTTTTGGCGATTTATTTGCAATTGATGTCTGCCTGACATGGAGTTGAATGTCTACAGTTTGTACAAATGATGGTTAATGGCTCCACGTTTTGTGATACGCAACAATGTTTTGTTGGCACAAGTTATTCCAGGTCATTAATTTTTCGTCCCAATGAGGTCACCAGCAGTACGTGATGTGTGGCCCAGTGCTGACCCCTACGTATTAGTACAGTTTTTTGCTACCATTGTGCAGTTGTAGTTGGATATTGCATCATAGTTAGTTGCTTGGTCCACGCTGTATGGGCACGTCACTCTTAGTCTATTTGATAACTTGATATTTCACCAATGAAGTTTTCTTGGACTAGAGGAAATTTGCGTAGCCCTTATCATCAAATTGAACATGTCACTCTCTTTGGACGGCAAGAAGCCAAAGTCATGCAAAAGAGATGTCCCATTTTTCTCTCCCACCAGTTCACTCCTTTCAAGGTCATGCCATTTTTCTTTAGGGCCTGTTTGAAACACAGTAATTTCACAGTGAAAACAGAAAAATAGGGGAAAAAATTCCTGCATTCCAAATGGGGTCTTTTTCTCTGGGACCCCCATTGAGGAGCATGAGAGTTGCATGTCTGATATTCATTAATAGTACACTGATAAGTTAGCCTCATCTTACCAACTTACTGAAAGGATCATTAAGGCAATTAATAATTCAATACTAGCTGATGCATCATGTCTTGTTCCTTAACACCTTGTTATTTTTGAAATCTTGCCAATTAGGGTTGAATGGTTGACGAAAACCATGGAAAATGTTAGACACAGAAACATTTATGGAAGAACAAACGTTTTTCCAAAGATGATGTTGTTCTGTTCACTACCAAAATGGTGGATGGTGGACTTCTCCTAGTGTTTTTAAATAGTAATAATAAAACACTACCACTAGTCATAACACATGAGAATTTCACTAGGAGGCATTCAGTAGGGAAAATTTGTACTAAATTTTGAATGTTAAAACACTAGGAGAAGCCCCCACTAGGAGAAGTCAAAAATTCTGGTTGTGGTTGTATACATGTACAAGATTTTGCATGACATGCTGTTCATGTTACGGGGTTGGTGATTTTTGGCTTTTCTCTCTGGTAAAATTGAATTCATTTAGTGTGACATGATATGCAGCAGCGCAATTTCTATATTAAAAAAGAGACAAAGTTGCACCAACTAACATCATCTTAGGCAGAGATAAATTGTTGATAATTGCACATGTTTCGTATGATTTCCGATGATGGTATTTCATAATATTTGTTTGGGGGCTACTTGGAAAAACAAAATTGATCATCAACCGTTTGCCCTATGGGCACATAATATTTCCAACTTCATTACTTTGAGGTGTGTAGAGGCAGTTTTCAACTTTTTGGAATAGGAGAGTTGCAACCATAGCCTGCATGTGTTCTTATCCAAAATCTTAGTCAGCAACAATGTGACATGAGAAAAAACTTCATTCACTCTATATAATGCTCAATCAGATGACGACTCATTGTAAGTTTCAAAATTGGGCCTCTTAAACAGAAATTAACAACTGAAATTTCCATTTGTGGTTTCCAAGGCTTCTCTAGGGAAAGTAAGTTCTTGTGAAACCTGATATGTTACCATTGCTCAAAGTGCATGTTGTCATGAACTGAAACATTCCTATTGCAAAATTGGTCTTACTGAACTTTCTGTCATATCAATGTAGCTATTTATGTGTGTATGTGTTTTTTTGGCTATCGCAGAGGACCTTGACAAGCTGCGGGAGATGGAGATGTTTGGGGAGAATGGCAGGGACGGGGTCTGGACTGTGATCGCAAATGTGATGGACCCGGAGAGCTTGCATGAAGCTTTTGACGGCTGTGTTGGTGTCTTTCACACCTCGTCACTTGTGGATCCAGGGGGCATCTCCGGTTACACGGTGAGCTACTCAACCTGTATTGGTTTCATCCTATATTTACTCAGCATCTAATTCTCTGAGCAGAAAATTCTGCCACAAAAGTCACAGTCTGTGAAACAAGATCTAGTTTTGTCTTATATACTTTTATATAATCCTGCTTCTCAGTGTGCTGTAAAGCAGAAGCCTTTGTCTTATTCTTTTCGAGGAAGAGTAGAGATGCACATTATGGAATATGTAGGTGCCAACTTGATAGACAAAATTAATAAGAGAATTCTAGGCACTAATTTTAAGAGTTTTAAATTGCTAAAAGGAAGACAAAAGGCTTATGTCAGTTGGATCATGAATAAAAATCAGTTGGAATAGACCACCATGTAAATTGCATTTTGATTGGGATGGAACAACCATGCTAAGATTTTGAGGACCAGGAAAAATAGGTTCTGATCTGTTTAAATAACCCACTCACTATATCCAGTAAGGTTTAAGGTATGGAATACAAACTAAGGATGGCACTCACACCTTAGAATGATCCTGTGAAATGGCTCAACTGAGGCCATGCGTAATCTGTGGAGTATGTTACCAGAAGCTAGCTTTCCTTGTTTTCGGTTCGAGAGCAGGAGAGTTCGAATTTCCTAGATAGAGGAACACTGACCTTTTGGTTGGCAAGGTGTTCCCCTCTGATGGTGAATCCTACCATCAACCATTGATTTAAAACTTCCTGAGACTACCGCAGTTTGATTTGTACAAGGCTTTGTGTATCTGGAGTATTTGACCTTCAGAGGTGCTAATTGATAACCAGCCTCATGTTGTCCTGTTTAGCTCAAGGAAGACAGCGGTGGTAGGTGAATGTTGGCAACTGCAAATATGCTGGAAATGAATTGATTATAGGTGTTCCAGTCTAACCATTAAATGGTTGCGAGTTTGTTGTTATGTTTCTTGTGCAAGTGTTCCAAAATGGAACTATCACACATCCACTCAGTTTGGTATCGTGGAGACTTCATTAGACCACGTCTGATGTTGCCATTGCCTTGCGCCCTTGCCTTACTTTATTAGCCTCGTCATAGATATGGACTCAATTCTTTCTTTCTGCATGTCACACATCTCTATATATTTATTAAAGCTGGGTTGGAATCATGTCCCATAACATCTTGTTACATGGTCTTTGCCTTTAAATATATGTAACCTCTTGTGGCTATATATAAGGTGGTGATCTTCTTATCATTTGAACATAAACATGAAAGGCATCTAATTGTTCTTTTGGTTGCAGTAGAAAGTTCTCCCAGTTGACAAATAGTATGAACATCTGGGCATGCCTCCCCTTTTTCAGTTGTAGTAGTTAACAGTGCCCTCTCTGAACAGCTTTTAAGTCAACAATGACTCAATTTGAACTCAATAGTTAGGTGATCCACTTTTGTTGTCCTTTTTGTCATTCCCTACCAAATCTATTATACTTTTGTAGGTGCAATTTTAAATATGCCTCTTAAATTGTTTGTATAATCATGAAATAAAGATATGCATTTGCATTTACATTTTTATTTCGCGACCGGGGGTTGTGCCCGTATTTCATTAAGAGGAAGAGAAATTTAAGGTACAAGCCTGTCACGAGTAAGGCGAAGGCGAGCAGCCTATCACCCACAAGAAGGACCTACTGCTACTGGCAAGAAAGCCGATTACATAGGACTCTGATTTTGCGACCAAAGCGCTCGCAAGCCGATTTGCATTTACATTTCTGTAGTCCGTTGATGTTGATTGAACTTGCCACTAGGCATAGGCATTAGCATATACAAAATGATTATCCCCCATGATCAAGAGTCACCGAGCAAGTGTTGAAGCCATGATTGCTAGTTGGGCGGTCACAATCACATTTTTGTGAGCATGGACCCATAGGACATTAATATGCCAACCAGCACCATCATTTTCGACTGGAACAATAAAAACATTACTTCTGTAGATGACATGAGGGCATGAGGCTGTGTCTAGTAATTCAAGTGCATTTGCTAGAGATAGTAATGGAAAATGTTACATTAAGAATACCTAAGAATAATATCCGCTCCTGGGACAAATGGAGTGTGCTATATTCAGAAAAATACCCAAAGATGTATTAAAATAATTCCATTAAGAGACAAAAAAGTGTGTGTGGTAGAGTATTAAAAAATATCAACGGATTGCAGAATCCGTCTTTGTAATTCTCCAGGCGTCAGAAAAATAAAAATATAATAATGCCTACTAAACTAAACTTGACAACTTTTGAGTAACCCCAAGTAACTTTTTTTTACAACAACCCCAAGTAACCTTTGGATCACTATTATGCTATGCCTGCTACTTTTTGGTGTGTCTAAAATGCTCCATTTGGACTTTTTATTAATGGTGCTGATCAAGTATACCTGCACCTGGTAGCACAATTTATTGTAGATATTTACAGTTCCCAATTCTGCGATCAGATATCTGATATTTTAACGATTAACATTATACAGGTTTCACATACTTTGTATATTGTTCTATCTTCAAAAGCCATAACTAATTAACTCTGATGTAAAATAAGTGTCTTACTTGTGAATTTCAATGTCGACAGAAACACATGGCACGCTTGGAAGCCAAAGCAGCAGAGCAGGTGGTCGAAGCATGTGTGAGGACAGAGTCCGTGAGGAAGTGCGTTCTCACGTCGTCACTGTTGGCATGTGTGTGGAGGCAAAACTACCCTCATGACCGCCGGTTCCCAACCACCATTGATGAGAACTGTTGGAGCGATGAGAGCTTCTGCCGGGACAACAAGGTGAGTTATACGAACACCACAACTGTATTAAACAGCGCCAATTTTTTTATGGCTACAGCCTACAATGTGAAGAATCGGTCTCGTCATTTTTATGGAACACGTCAACACTATAGCAAAATTTTAATGCTGGAACCTAAACATTTTGCAGCTATGGCTGTCACTTGGCAAGACGATGGCGGAAAAGGCGGCATGGAGGGCAGCACGGGGAACAGACCTGAAGCTAGTGACCATATGCCCTGCACTTGTAACCGGGCCAGGATTCCGGAGGCGGAACCCTACTCCATCCATTGCCTACCTCAAAGGTCTCCTACCTTTCTACGACTATCTTGACTGGCCAGCAGATCGATCACTAACATCTCTTGACGGCCATAGAAAATTCGAGCTCACCACATCTGCATATTGTACGTTTGCAGGAGCGCATGCCATGCTCGCCGAAGGCCTGCTGGCGACAGCGAACGTGGAAAGAGTGGCTG
>Ga0182004_10004030_pt1 | contig 11789 bp, 17 predicted proteins | sample Sormic07211540_1_FD_120479 | JGI IMG/M metagenome (GOLD analysis project Ga0182004, IMG submission 120479) | Endophyte microbial communities from Sorghum bicolor roots, Mead, Nebraska, USA - 072115-40_1 MetaG | ecosystem: Host-associated > Plants > Roots > Unclassified | place: USA: Nebraska...
GAGGAAACAGAGAAGTTGACGTTCATATGCGTTGGCAGCTGCCTTTGGAGTGGTCTAGTGGACGACTTGACGTGGTGACGCAGCCCGTTTTATCCGTTGCATGTACCGACCGGCGAGCCGCCAGCTTTTTCGTGGATGGGGTCGTCATCGTTTGCGCGTGCACATGTCGGGAGAGCTCGTGTTCCTTGGGGCTTTCTTTCGATCGATCTCCGGTCCTGCAAATCTCGCAGTAGGGCACATTGAAAACGAAATTTTAACCAATTGGCCGGTTCAAAAGTCTCACATAGTTTACTGGTTGAGAATCTAAAACCTTTTTTTTTCTTTTCTAGAGTATAAATTAACAAGGTGAGCACTTGGTGATCACATTTTATCAAGAAGTGTTGACAATAAAAATTAACAACGACTAGGAGATCTAAGAGAATGGCCGCGCCGGTTTAGCATTGTTAACATGTAGAATAGAATTCACCATTGTGTAGATTTCAATCAGACGATCCAAATGCATATGCAGAACGTTCAGTTTGAAGTCTAGATGAGAGAGTTATGGCTATTTGAAGATCCATTCACATGAGAAAACTCTATTTATGACGATTTCTAAAACCATCCAGAGATCGATTTTCGTCAACCTTATTGGAGTTGTAAAAATATATTTTAACATGGAATTTGTAAGACTTTAGACTCCTATAAAGGTGAGACCTCTCCACTCTATGTAAATATAAAGGACCATAGCCAATTAAGGATAATTATTTGTTCACACATTTTCCCCTAATCTCTATTCTACCCAGCGGATGTTCATCTTTCAATCCGATAATTATAGGTGGCAGGGTTTGTTGTGCGACCAAAGGCAACCCAACGATGAGGTGCACACCTCGATAGGTTTCTCCTGGGTGAGAGCAACGATGGTTCTTTGCTAGTTTGCTTATCATTGTTAGAAATTTAGGTAATTTTAGTATTAATTTAATGTAGAAAATGATAAACAATATGTTTGTGACATGATATAAGTGCATGTGTGCTCTAAGCATGAATAGCATGTAGATGATACTAGGTAGCAAGATATTGATCGAAAACCTTACTAGATAGAGAACAACGAAAACATACACAGTGGCAGAGCCAGACCCACTAGTCGACATAGTGCCTATCGGTATAGTGGTCCCGCTTGATGCAATGTACAAGGGAAGTAGTGTTGATCACCAGAGAACCTTCGCCGTGCACCAGTAAGAAGACCAAGAAGACACATAAGAAGAAGAAGACATAACGAGTAGTCGTGCCATCAGCAACACTCCCTAAAAACATGATTGTCGTCCTTCACCTAAGTAGGAGAGAATCCAAGGACAGTAGCGTTTTAGAGGCCTACTCTCCCAGAACCCGTGTGCGCAAGCAGGGACGAAGCTAGGAAAAAATTTAGGTGGGACTGAACAGAAGTGCTATATCGACTTAGCTTTACTATATAACCCTCGTAATAGAAAAAATATATTAGCTTGAAATAGTCTTATAATAAAAACATCGATCAATGGTAAAATTCACAAAATATATCTAAAAAATAAAGGTCTCAGTCCACCCTACATTATAAATTTGTGTCTAAAATTAGAAGGAGAGTACTAGAGGCTCCACTGGCCCAGCAGCGGTAGGAGGGGCTGGAGCCCCCGTAGCCCCACCGCTAGCTTTGTCCCTGCACGCAAGGTCCAGGATAGAGATAGTAGAGAGCAACTCAACAGTGAATTGATGGGATGTGACGTGGACAAGAGGAGCGAGCCACCTTATATAGCCTTCCAAGAACATGAAGAGACAGACATAGTAGTTGATAATGCTTATGAACACCATATATGTTACCAGTAATTGACAAATAAATTGTCTGTTACTAGTAACCCTCTGATTAACCTAGTTAATATGGCATAAAACCACATTTGTTACTAGTAATTGACATATCAATTGTCTATTACTAGTAACTCACTAATCAACCACTAGGTCACCCAGAACATCCCACTAATGGCTATAACACATCATGAATTTCACCCCGCATTAGTTCTAGCCTCGAAATTTTCTTTGATTTAATTGCTAACTGTAATTATTTAATTCTAATTAAATCCAACAATCCCCACCAAATTTCAAAGCATAGAAGAAATGCTCTCGGACTCGCTATTGTTTAATATACCAGTGTTTCGGCGGAGATTGTTAAGTTGAATATGCACCTAGAGCAGAGGTTATATTTCTTCACAACCGAACAATGGACTATGCCTTGAATTGACAGTTTTGTGCTAAATAAGTTTGCCCTAAGTCCATTACTCATACAAGGTTCCTAAAGCATCTACTCTAATTGGAGCATATAAGTCAAACACCTAAGCCTTTTATGAGTATCTATAGATTATCTACATCTCTCAGACTATGACTAGTAGTTGAACTTATATAGGTTTGCTCCTTATAAGATATTATGTAGGCTAACATCTCTCCTTAAATAAGCCACTCGGATCACATTAAAGATTAAACCATCCTGCCATACAACATCGGATAAATGTGCATCTCAAATGATATGGACCTTATTTCAAAGGATCTCTCCATCGGTCAACCAAGCTTGTTTAACTATCATACTTCACGGGATCTCTAATCACATAGGACAAGTTACCACTATAGAGTGACTTCACATGGGACTCAAGCCCACCTCCCTCGATGCACCATCTATCACATTACATGACAGACCCTTTTTTGATCTGATCTGTCAGGTTCTTAGATGTATGGACATAGTCCAATACTATTACTCGTGAGATTCTAACCATCTCTTCACATGCCTTGTAGACTTCATGTTATCCCTAGAACTATTCACTTTGATTCTCATAGTTTGATTATCATAGTTCATGAAAATAGCCGGTATTGGTTTTTCAACCACCAGTACATCCATAAGGAGTTCATGAAGCCACTCGGTCTCAACAATGGCGGTATCTAATGTTGTGACTTCTACTTTGATTGTTGATGTTGTTAAGACAACCTTGCTTGCAAGACTTCTATGAAACATCACCACCTTCAAGTGAGAACACATATCCACTTTTGGTATAAATCTCATCAACATCAGATATCCAATTTGCATCATAATAACCCTCTAGTACCCTTGAATACTCGGTATAGTGATTGCTATAGCTCACAGTCCTTTTCGATAGCACAATATCCTCTCTAGAGCATGCTAATGATTATTTCCCAGATTTGAAACAAACTGCCTAATTTTGCTCATAGCAACTAAGATGTAAGGCCTTGTTGCACTAGCTAAATACATAAGTGAACTAATAACTTGAGAGTATCTCAATTGATCATGTGCTATTTTGTGATTTTTCCTTAATAGCACACTTGGATCATAAGAAGTTGAAATAGGTGTGCAGTCATTATACCCAAAGCAACTCAGCACCTTTTCAACACAGTAGTATTACACAAGTGTTACCACACTATTTCCTTCTCTCATTAGCTTTATGTTAAGAATAACATCAGTCTCACCTAAGTATTTCATTTCAAAGTTACTAGACAAAATGTCTTTCACTTCCTTGACCACATTCATATTATTTTCAAAGATTAGTATATCATCCACATATAAGCACAAGATCACACCTTCTCCTCCATCGTACCATACTGATAATAAATATATTTATTAGCTCATCACAACAAAGTTGGCTAATGTCAAAGCTCTGTGAAACTTTTCATACCACTGCTTAGGTGCTTGTTTTATACCGTATAAAGATTTCGATGACTTACACACCTTTCTCTCTTGACCATTTGCTACAAATCCATCTGGTTGATCCATATATATCTCTTTCTCAAGCTCTTCATTTAAGAAAGTTGTCTTAACGTCCATTTGCTGAACATGAAGACCATGTGAGGCAACCAAGGAAAGTAACACTCGTATAATCGTAAGATGGGTAACTGGTGAATAAGTATCGAAACAATCTTCACCTTCCTTTTGTGTATAGCCATTTGCTATGAGCCTTGCCTTATACATCTCAATAGTACCATCAGACCTAAGCTTTTCTTGGATACCCATTTACATCTCACATGTTTGTACCCCATAGGTTTGTACCCTTAAGGATGATCAACAACTTCCCAAGTTCCATTTTATATAATAGAGCCCATCATAATCTGAATAGCTTCCTTCCATAAGTCAGCGTCAAAAGATGAATATGCCTTAATAGTGTCATCCATGAGGTATATAATATAGTATTCACCAAAGACTTTATAGTCCTCTCTCTCTTACTCTTTCAAGTGACTACATTATTATCCACCTCGTGATTCTCCATGTGGGTTTTAACATCAGTGTGTGTTACCAGTTCATGCGTCTTAGGTAATAATATAGATTCATGACTAGTGTATTTTAGAGTAAATTCATTCTCAAAACATGTAGATGCTCTAGATTCATGACTGGTACCAACATTCACATTAGGTTCTCCAAAATTTATTATTAAAAAACTATAACCCACACTATGAATAGCATAACTAAGAAAGATACAATCAACTATTTTGGTCTAAGCTTTCGCTTCATGTTAATTGGCATATTCACCTTTACCAAACAAGCCCTCGTAGGTAAAAAAAGATTTAATCTCTTCTTCTCTCATTTCTCAAATGGTGTAATTTCATTGTTCTTTGTCGGTATCCTATTCAAGACATGATATGTTGTCACAATTGCCTCACGCCACTATTGCTTAGATAGTCCTGCTATCTCTAGCATGGTGTTAACCAACTCAGTTAGAGTGTGGTTCTTTCTTTCGGTAATCCCATCGAATTGTGGTGAGTATGGCGATATCCTCTCATGAATAATACCATACTCTTCACAGAACTAAGAAAGTTCATTTGAAAAATATTCTCCCCCATAATCAAACTACAACCATTTAAATTTTGCTCAAGTTAATTTTCTACCTTAACTTTATAGATCTTAAAATAAATTGTCTGTTAGTAGTAACCCTCTAATCAACCATTGATAATGGCATAAAACCACATGTGTAACTAGTAACTGACATATCAATTTTTCGCTACTAGTAACTCACTAATCAACCACTAGCCCACCCAGAAGATCCCACTAATGGCTATAACACATCATGAGTTTCACCTAGCATTAATCCTAGCCTTGAAATTTCCTTTGATTTCATTCCTAAATATAATTGGTCAATTTCAATTAAATTCAATAATCATCATGTAAGCGCATTATGTATCCTTTATTGGTTTACTCATAAACCTAGCCATCTACACCATGAAAGAATGATATTTTCCTTTCTAGGACAAAATCTGGGAAAAACATCTAGGTTGGATACTACAAATTGGCTAGGTCAATTTCTATAGATTCATGACATACTATTCCTTTACAATCCACAAGAACTAGTGTCTTAGTGTTTGACCAATCTTTTCCTCAGTACACTTTGTAGTGACTCTTCTAGGGAATCATTTTTTTTTCAAACCACACAAATGCTCATCTACATGAGCACACACTCACCCTATAAATGCACACACCCCCTATCCCTATGAGCACCTCCAAAAGAATTGAGTTGGACTAGCAAATCTCGAGATGAATGATGTTACCACATGTGTGTTCCTATCGACTAACATGTCACCTACCACTGAAAGAATAGCATCAATAAATCCAAGAATAAATCTAGAAAAATATAAGCACTCGTGTCATGTCGAGGACTTGAACACAGATCAAAGAACCCAACCAGCTAAGCTACGCTGCTTCAGATACATCTAGCTTTTAGCCAAATTTGTTTGTTGTAGCCAATTGCTTAATTGATAAATTGCCTTGTGTTTCCCTAAACTTGTTTGCTGTAGCCAGTTGCTTAATTGATACATTAATTTCTATAAAGCTGGAACAACATTGATCCATGTCATTAGAATTAGCAGCCGTTGGATTCTCCATGCTACTGAAATATAGAACACACAATGTAGGAAGCTGGGGAGTCCAATACCAACTGTTTCTTCCTCTCAAGTAAAATTGAGCATGCAACCCACAGGCTAGAGGCATGACCCGCATGGTGATTTGGCCTAGCCTGAGCACAACATGGACTAGACCCCAAACATCCTCGTACCAACCCAAAGCACATAGCAGGTCATGTTTGGGCCAACTCCTTGGCCCACCAGGCAGCACGACCTGGCCTACTTTTTAACGGCAAGCATGGTGCGTATCAAGGGGGCTATAAAAGCCCCCGGCACGGTGACCCCAAACATTAATCCCCATTCCCTTCCCCCCCACCCCTACCTGCCTATAACCATTCGCGATGCTCTTGACCCCCCAAACACTAATCCCCACCCATCCCTCACCTCTCTCTTCATCTTCCCTATCTATGACAATGATGGTGACCATCGAATCTTGAGATCCCTAGTTGTCTCCCCCCTCTCATACTCTCTTCTTCCTCTCGCCCTCTCTCTGGCTGCTCATTCTTCACCACTAGTCAATGTTGATTATCATCATCTATTAGGGAGGTGTTGTTGCCCCTGTTCTTCTTCTTTATCTCTCTAGCACCGAGCTCCAACTCCGTGTAGGTAAGTCACCCTAACCCTAGATCTTCTAGCCATCCATATGAACCCTAACCCTAACCCTAAACCTTTGTGTAATTGTGCCTCCATGCAGGTTGTCAGCATCTAGCTAGTGCCATAGGAGCCATTGAGGAACGATGCCGAGAGGTGAAGAAGAGGCGGGGTGGCCTTGGCCGGCGCTGATGGTGATGGCCACAATGGGCTGACCATCAATGACGAGCTCAGGGCCTTAGGCTAGATCCCTGACAACAAAGATAACATGGGAAATGTTGCTGCACTCTTGTTCGGTAGGACTTGTGTTGCTCCGATCAACCAAGATGGGGCAGCAGCTAGTGGAGTTGTTGCTCCGGCCGCTAGCAATGCAGCACCTGTGGCATCATCCAACACTAGTAAGTGTCAATCTTCTATCTGGGCTAACTTTGATGAAGTAAAAGAGATAATTGATGGTGAAGAGCATTCTATTGCTATTTGCAAGCCGTGTCATTCTAGATTGTCTACTAAGTTTGCTCATGGCACTAGACATTTGCTTAGACATCAAAAATGATGAGGACATGACACCTTCGGATATGACCATTGATTACAAGTATAAGCCTATTCATATATTTTCATAGTGATTTTTGGTACAGTTCACTTGGTTCCACATGTACATGTCATTATTTGCATGTAGGTACAAATGTGCCTCAAAATGTAAGGTCATCAAAGCTGAATTTTCAGTTTGCTAGTGGTCTGATAGCATTTCATTAGGAAGGCCATAACTCCTTTGTCTGGAGTGAGTTTGAGGTGCATGCACACTTGATGGACTTTCAAATGGATCTAGTTTAAGCTCAATATCTTGTCGACAAGGCCTCCAAATCATTGATACATGTTGTCGCTATTTCTATCGAGAGCTACTCATTACCATGGGATTATTATTTACCCTTGGGAACCTGGTCCAAGTTGAAGCACGCCCCAAGGAGATGGAGAACACCCAAAGGAAGCTTTTGGACTTCCTCCCCCTTGGCCACCACCTTAGATGGTCATCAAGGTCATCCAAGCTAAGTCAGAGGCCCAATCCATGTCAAGTTTGAGTCTATCTCGGGCTCTAGGAGTAGTTTGTAGTAAAACAGACACCTAGTGTTTTCAATGATCCACATATAGATGGAAAGATAATTTGATAATCTAACCAATGGCTTTGGTTTGGGGCCCAAATTCTATCAAAGTCAATACAAATCGTCAAAACAAGTTGACGTCCAGAATTTGTCCTGGTGCTACGTCGTCATCTTTTAGGCCGTTGGGCCTTGTAACATGTAGGGGCACCTTATGGATGTGAAGATGAGTCCTTGGACCTCCCTTCGGCTATATAATCAGTACCCACTGCCTATGTTAGGGTTTCGGTTTTGCTTTAGCTCAATCTGTCATCGAACAGTCACCATTATCAATTTGCGAGACCCCAACTTTGAGTGCTTAATCATATATCTACAATTATCACTTCAATTGAGTTGCATTTACAACAGGGATTAGCCTTTGAGGCAAGGTCAATCAGATTGTGACACGGTTGATAACCAGAGGAGACATGGTGCTAAGGTTGCATGGTTTGGGTCTTTGTGATCTAAAGCCACATTCGGTGTGTCGCTCTTCGACCAAATTGTTGTTTATCTTAAACCTGACGTAAGATCGGGTGTTTGTTTGACATTTGATATTTGGTCTAGTAGTGCTAAGGAAGATTATATAACTGATGTTGCCCACTATATTATAGCTGATTGGGAACTTAAAAAATCTATTGTTGGTTCTAAACTGTGTGAAGTGAGTCATAATGGTATTAACATGATGAATGTATTTCTGGTGTGCTTAGAGATTTGGCCTATTTATCGAAGTTTTCTTTGTTAGCCATGATAATGCATCTACGAATACAATTGCTATGCTAGGTTTGACTCCTATGCTTGATGGTTACTTGGGTTATAATGTTGATCCATAGATCATATTAAAAAGTCATATCATATTATGCATTAGCACTGTACTTGCCATATAATTAATTTGATTGTTGGATCTGGTTTGAAAAGGCTTAAACCTTGCATAGAGGTTTTTAGAACTGTAGTTAACTTTCTAAATTCAACTAATCATTGCATTGCTACTCCCTTGCTAAGGGTATATGGCCTCATAAATTTGCTTTGGATATGGATCATAGATGGAACTCCACTTATTTTATGCTGAAATGTCTGATGCCATATAGATATGCCTTTTATGTATTCATCAATACTCAATCTGGTTATCCATTATTGAATGAACAATATTGGTGCATTGCTGAAAAGGTATTGGAGTTTCTTCAATTATTCTATGATTCAATTGTTGTACTTTCTGGTGTTCATTACCCACATAGTCATTTGATACTGCATCACATGCTTGAGAATGCTGGCCATCTGCATGACTATGAACATGATAACAATCTTGATGTTGTTGTTGTGCCAATGAAGACTAAATTTCTTTAAGTACTAGAAGACTATACCAATGTTATATTCTTTTGCATTTGTTCTAGACCCAAGGGCTAAGATGAGAGGTCTACAAAGTGTGCTTGACTTGCTTGCTCAGTGCAACAATATCACTTACATTGATTATCTTGCTGAGGTTAAATTTGAGTTACATAAACTATACAACAAGTATATATGAATCTAAGTTTAGCGCAGCTAGGCTAGCTAGGACCACCCATCCATTTGGACTGATAGGTAAGAGGAAGCAGGCATGGGGCAAAATTTAGGAGGACCAATTTCTTTTGGTCCTTCAAGTGTTGGATCATCTATAGTGTGTCCTGGTCTTTCAGAGCTCATTGTTTACCTTGATAGTGACAATGTTGTCACATATATGATGTTGAATTTGATGTCCTCAATTGGTGGCATGAGCATAAACTAACCTATCCAATTCTCTCTACCTTGGCTACAGATAGTATGTTTGTTTCTGTCTCAAATACTTCTTTGGAGTCTTGCTTTAGTCTTATTGGTAGGATCATTAAGGAGTAACAACGGTGATTGGATGCAGATACTATGGAGATACTGATCTACAACAAGGACTCGGAGCAAGGTAAAGAGAAGGGACAACATACTATGGAGGAAAATGAGTTACAAGACTACTCCAAGAACCAATTTCTTGCTGATGAAGCTAGTGGTTCTACTACTACTTGAGTATTATGCTGAGAGTGACGATTAGTTATTGTTGGGTACCATAAACCAGGACACCCAAATCAAGAGGACAAAAAGGAGCAAAAAAGAGTAAAAGCGACGCCCGACCCCTTGGCCTCGGGTGCAATCTCCGTCTCGCCCGACCCCTTTGCCTCGGGCGCAATCTCCGTCACGCCCGACCCCTTGGCCTCGGGCGCGATCTCCGCCTCGCCCGACCCCTTGGCCTCGGGCGCAATCTCCGCCGCGACCGAGCCCTGGCCTCGAGCGCAATGAACGCTCCGCCCAAGCCTCGGCCTCGGTACCAGGCTTCCAACACGGTTGCCGTACCCCTGACGCAACGTGCGCCATGCCACCCACACTACAGCAGGGCATGCCGACCACTATTCTTACAACACCCATCACTATGGCGCCTTACCTCTATCACTGTGAGGCATTGCCCGACAATAAAAGAGGAATGGGAGGAGATTAACCCCTGCCACTGTGACCATACTTTGGCAGTCACTGTTTCACTATTGCAAGACAAGCTGCAGCGCCCCAGACCATGATCCAAAAAGGACTCGCTGATGCTCCACAAGGACGACCACACTGTCAGCCATGCCCGAAGGATGAGGTGGCCGATCTCCATAGGGTCGGCACTGCCACTCCACTGCATACTAGAGATAATTTACAGGTTCACACATGTAAAAGCCCTATCACGCCTTGTGCCTATAAAAGGGGAGGCAGGGCACCCTTTAGAGATCGTCGAACACAAGGCACAAGTGGATCACACAAGCAACACACCTTCCACACACATAGAGAAAGGGACTCAGGACACTGAGCCTCCCTCCACTCACTTCTCAAAGCCGAGACCTGGGACTTAGCCCTCTCTCACAATCAGCTTGTATACCCCTACTACAAGCACTTCTCGCGTGCAAGGAAATACAGACCACGACTCTTTCACTGGACGTAGGGCATTCAAGGCCCGAACTAGTATAAATCCTTTGTATTCCCTTGCATCACCATTCGGGTTAAGGGGGCATGTAGACTCATCACTCATTAGTGTCTGGACCTCGAGTCCAAACACCAACAGTTGGCGCGCCAGGTAGGGGCCTTCTGCATGTTACTCTCCTTTTCCTTGCCAGGGAAAAGCCCACATGGTGGATAGATTTTGCCCACTTCGCCTCGGCACCATCATGATGTTCGGGAGTTTGGAGTTCATGTCTCTTGGCTCTGGCTATGACATGGTCCTCCTCCCACCTCGTGACAATGCTGAGCATTGTCCGGAGCTAATCCCGCCACAGCCAGCACATGGGAGGCGCTCGGGACATCATGCAGGGGGAGCACGGCGCGGGCGTCAGAGGTCTAGGATTTCTGACCCCGCCGCTAAAGCCAGGACTCGTCCGGCACTCCCCACGCACATTCCTCATTAGATCGCCCATTCCTCTGGCCCACGCATGCTAGAGGTAGAGCTCATGGAGGTTCAAGCTCTGCTCCACGGGCTAACAGGGGGACAACATGACCCCCTGTTCCGCCTCATTCAAATGGCAAATGCAGCCTCCACTCCCAAATGGGGACCGGGGGGCTTCGACTTCACAGCTCCCTCCCGCATCATCTGGGACGACAGTGGGAGTACCTATGGCTATGCCTCTTGTGCACCATTATGGGCTCAGGAACGCCGCCGCTGCTTACGCCTCCTCCGTAAGCACCTCACTGAGTGCGTATGCGGATCTCCCGGGGCATCACCTGAGGTTTACCGTTGACATTATCGCTACCCCACCAGTCTCATCATATCCTGAGGAGCCTACCTCAGGAGATGACGAGTGGGCCAGTGCTGACTTCTCCGGTCTTGGTGACCCGGAGACCTTCATGCGCTTCCTTGAGGCAAGCAGCTATTGCCTCGGCTACTTCGACTCTGATGGAGACGATTATGATCCATCATGAGAATGCTTCAACCTCAAGGTCGACAGAGCAGCCCCGGATGCCCAAGGCGGCACAGGACCCTCTGAGCGGTTGAACGTGACTCCCCCTCCCAACATGACCCTCGAAGGTCATCCTAGGGCTCGAGGAGCCGTGTCTGCCCCGACAGAGGCTCGACGACCTGACCTCGAATAGCTCGATGAGCTGGAGGCCAGGCTCAAAGAAGAATGCGTATGCCTCCGACAGCTACGC
>Ga0182004_10004031_pt1 | contig 11788 bp, 6 predicted proteins | sample Sormic07211540_1_FD_120479 | JGI IMG/M metagenome (GOLD analysis project Ga0182004, IMG submission 120479) | Endophyte microbial communities from Sorghum bicolor roots, Mead, Nebraska, USA - 072115-40_1 MetaG | ecosystem: Host-associated > Plants > Roots > Unclassified | place: USA: Nebraska...
AGTCACAACCCATGATCTAATAGTCTATTTATTACAATCCAAATTCAAAAGCAAAAGGCATAAAGCCACAAGTGCCATAGTTCGATAAGCAACTAAAAGTCTGAAACATAAATGAAATGACAAACACTAAGCACACTTCAGGCTTAGCGGAAAAATAGCGGCACTATGCCGATATAGCGGTTTAGCGGCGCTATAGCGGAAAATAGCGGAGATAGCGCTGATAGCGGAAAAATGACTGATATCGTCGCGGCGTTTTAAATATCCCGCTATAGCGGCGCTATAGCGGAAAAATAGCCCGCTATTTTTTCGGTGGTCCAAATTGGTATCAAAGCAACGTTGACTATAGGATGCAAGCCTATTTAGAACCGGACGTTTTAGCAAGATTCATTAGCTCATCAGCTAAAATTTTATTCTTGAATTAATGACCCACCACTGAATACCATCTGCTGGCTGTCGTATATAATCATCCACCATCCACCATTGAGTGTCAGCTCAAGAGTTGTGCATCCTTGGAGGTTGCAAATAAACGTTTGAGGCGTAGAACTGTAGGAAAGTACCAACATACCTTCCTAAGAACTCTACGGTGTGACTCCTTGCCATCATCACCATCGTTAGTTCTTCTCTTATATCCAGAGGTCTCACACTTAGGGCATTCAGTTTTGTCTACATTGTCCCATGGAATAGGATGTAGTCATTCTTGCAAGCATGAAAAATCTTGAACTTCAATCTATCCCTTTGAACAAATAATCTTTTTGGCCACATATGTAGTCCTAGGCATTTAATTCTCCTCAGGAAACATATCAATGAGCACTTCTAGCAATTATCTGAAGCCCTTATTAGACTAGTGATTTGTCGCCTTCATTTGGAGAAGCTTTAGCATGACTGACAACCTGGTATACCCTCATTGCAACTTGGATGGTCTGGTGTCTTCATATCTTCCAATAGATGTTTTAGCTTCTTAAACTCCTGACATGTGTACTCGTTGTAGCCAAAGGCATCACATACATCAGCTCATCTAGATTTTCATGTACCGTAGGGATAGGGCTGGCAGTAATCTCTTCTACATCATTATTAGCTATTTCGTCAATGCTAAAGGGTGCTTCCCCATTGCCAAAGGGTGCTTCCTCATTTCCACTGGCACAAGTTTCATCAAGTCCTTTCTCACCATCTTGGTCATTAACACCTTCTTCTCCATGCTTGTTCCAACATGCGTAGTCATCGAGGAATCCTCAAAGAATTAGATGGGCATGGACTAAGAATGGATTCAAGTACTGCTTATCATTCCTACAGACATTAGATGGGCACAACATAGATGACTGATGTCCATTCCTCATGTGAGCCACTACAATAGCTAGGAAATATTATAGTCCTTCCAAGTATTCATCACAAGTGTGGTTCTAAATATACATCCAGTTGTTTTGATCCACCACAGTCTTCAAAAAACAAATGAAAATGGAAGAATATAAGCAAAGTCATCAATGCTTTAGTAATAAAAATCACATTTTGTCAGTAGGCTTAGTTCACATTGCAAGTTTTACACAAGCAACTTCATCACAATTTCACACAAGCTCACCACTTTTCACAGAGATGCACATGCCAGAGAACAACAGGCCAAAGATGAGAGCAGGGAGGACCAGGTAGGAGAGCTGAGCATGCCAGCGATCCTCTGCAGCTTGAGATGGTGAAGCACAATTGGAGCACAAGATCAAGTACACTATAGAGAGTAATGATTTAGAGTCAAACTTGTGCTCGAACTCAGCCATGGCGGTGAGGTGTTGCTCTGGCAAAAAAAGAGGGAAAGAGAGGAGCGGCAGCTATTTAAGCTTACCATGGGCGTTGTAGAGAGACCAAAGCATGTCTGGCCACATACGTTGGACTAGCGAGACCCTCTGGCCTGTCACTCACCACCATAGTGCACCATTTTCGGCTACTGCGTGCCCCTCCTTTGGCTGTCGCCTACACGTTGCGCATCTGCCCGCCTACCACCCGCCTATGGTTGCGTTGTGCAACTCTGCTTGCCAACTCTGCCCGCGCGCCTCTAAGCCGCAGGCCTGAGCCATATGCGACGATGGCTAGCACCACCTGTGAAGATGGCCGGTGTCACCCGTATGAGAGCCGTGCAAGATACCATGACCAGTGTGCCTGATGTGTTCCGTACGTGCCATACCCCAAACCCATTAGCAAGAGAGAAGGCTAAGCATGCAGGCCAAGTACTAAAGATGTGTGTAGGGAACTCACATCTACCATAACACATTGAAAGGTCCTAATATGGCTAGAGGGGGCTGAATATCCTATTTTAAAAACTAAAAAACACTAGAGCAAAAGATTAGTACAACAAAAGGCGGAAAGCAATTTTGCTCTTCCTGTACAAGGGCTTGCAAGCCACCTACCCAACAATTTTAGTTGCTATGTTCACTAAGCACACAAAAGCTAGGTCACTACAAGCTGCACTAGGCAAAACTACTAATTAAACTTATTACACTACTTTGCTAGAATGTAAAAGAGAGGTTATAATCTTTATACCGCCTTATAGGGGATAAACCAATCACCAATATATGAACAAACAATCACCAAGAGAATGTCAATAAATCACAATTGAGACACCGATTTTTCTCCCAAGGTTCACGTGCTTGCCAGCATGCTAGCCCTCGTTGTGTTGATCGACCAACATTTGATGGTTCTAAGGCTAAGAGGTGTAGCACGAACCACGTCCTCACTAGGACACTGAAAGAACCTACCCATAAGTGAGGCAACTCGATGACATGAGCAATCCACTAGAGTTACCTTTCGGCTCTCCACCTGGGAAGGTACAAGACCCCTCATAGTCATCAGGAGATGGCCATGATCAATCACCAACTCGTGCCAATCCTCCTCAACTGTTCCAAGCCGTCTTGGTGGCGTCAACCACCAAGAGTAACAAGAAATCTGCAAACGATCCCCAAGTGCCACTAGATGCAATCACTCATGCAAATGCACTTGGAATCACTCTCAATCTCACAAAGATGATGAATCTATGAAGAAGATGAGTGGGAGGTGTTTGCTTAGGCTCACAAGGATGTCAAGTATGTTAAAGTGCCAAGAGAGTGAGCCCTAAACCGACCAACATGTATTTACAGAGGTCCGAAACAAAAAGAGTCGTTGCCCTCTCAAACCTACCTCTATCGGGGGCATCGGACGTGTAGATGCTACGCGTTGGACATGGCCCAATGTCCGATAGCCCATGGTAGCACCACTAAATCACTGCCATATGTCCTTAGTCAAACATGACCCACTGATCTCCAACGATCACATAAATGTTGAAGTCCACTGTTAGTAAGCGCCGAACGCATCAGGTGCTACACACCGGACGTTACTCAGAGAGGTCCAAAAAACCTCGAGGGTGCGTCGAACGCGTCCGATCATACCCCATCGGATGCTCCTCTGCGTCCAATGCACACTGCCAAAGCCTCACTGTCACTGACATCACGCTACACCGGATGCTGGAATAGTGTCCCGACCACGTCCGGTGACTGAGCATCAGACGCACCGAAGCTCTGCTCAAAAGCGTAACACACAGCGACAATGCACCGAATGCTAGGCCAGCGTCTGACGGTACTTCTGCCAGTGTCCGGTCCCGCGAGTTCTCCGAAACTTTCCTCCGACGCAATAGAAAATATGTATTTCACTTTTTGAAAAGCGCCAACACCACCATGTGTGTACCATTATGTGCATGTGTGTTTCCTTTTTCACAATCATTTTCTTCGATGGAGTTAAGTTAGCTCACTAGGTTCTAAATGCATACACATGAATAATAACAACTAGTGGCACTCGATAACCGCTTAGCCAAAGAATTCTCCTCTTTATAGTACGACTATCTATCCTAAATATGATCACACTTTATGGTGTCTTGATCACCAAAATCAAAACCCTAAGCAATACCTTTGCCTTGATCTCCATAGGATTTTGTTTTTTCTTTCTTCTTTTTCAAGTTGAGCACTTGATCATCTTGTGGTCATCACCATCATCACCATGTTCATCTCTTGCTCCATCATTTGGCATGTACCAACCTTATCTAATTCACACACTTAGCATGAATGTTAGTACTTGTGTTTCATCAATTATCTAAAACAAAACTAGGGCTTTGACAGGTATAGATCAGGCTGCGCCCACTGTCTGTACGTGTACTTAAGACGCATGTTGGAAACACGAGTATGCACCTACTTACGCATCTACAATAAGTGATCTTACTACCAACACATAATTGCTGCTGTGGATACAAATGCTTTTTGTCGAAGCACATCTCAAGGTTTAGCTACGACAAATTTTACAAACACATGTCTGCAGTAAGAGCTTACTATAGACGCGTGTTGACCTTGCTGGACCCTGCCCGCGATTTATTACAGACGCGCGTCAGGTTGGCACATCTGTAGTAGTACTACAGCAGATGCATGTTCGTCGTCGTGTCTGTAGTTAGGTGCTGGACATGTGACTCTTTTACATAGTGGTAAGCTCGTAAATTGGTATTGTAATTATTGCAACTAAAAGTGGCCACAAAATAAGATATTCTATGGCTAGCTATATAGAACACAGTACTTTTGTGTTCGTTGTGTAGTTTGGACAATTGACATCCCAATATTCATTCTGCTACCAAAATCGTCATGTTCTCTTCTTCAGCGTTCCATCGTTCTGCCAGGGTGAAGACATCACATTACCAAGCAGCTGTGATCTAGTAACCATCACATAATAAAATGGACAAAAGGCTGTTTGAAAGAACTCATCTTTATGCCGCATGGGAAAAAAATACACCAGTAAAAAGGAATAAATCAGTTCACTCTCACTCAAATAAAAAAAGTGAACTAGCTAATAAAGTTCCAGGTTTCATCTCGCGAGATGCAAATTTCTTATAAAAATGATCTTCATTTGACACTGAACAAGAAATATAGGATTTTTCTAAGACGACATGTGTTTGTACACGACTAATATGCTGCTAAAATTTTATATTATTTGAGCATCTTAACCAACTTAATTAAATGAATAAATTCAAAACTATAAAGTTGTGTATCTCGTTGAGAGCTAGAACTTTTTATACAGAAGGTAGATTCAGTTAAGAAAGAAATCATTTTTCTGTTTCGAGCAATTGTTCGCGACTAATATAATTCTGAAACTTTATACTATTTTTGGGCATGTTAACAACCTCAAATGAAAAAACTCAAAATCACATCGAGGGCTACAATGCTTTTATGTAAAAATGATCTTCATTCAAGATCGTATAAAAAATATATGATTTTTTCATCGCACGAGTCTATTGCGTGGCGGTATAGTGGTGCCGCGCCAATAGGAGTGGCACGACAAGGATTTCCATCTGAAAATTATTGTCCACTGTGCTAAATCATACCACGTCAATGCATATGGAGTGGTAGCGTAATTTTTCCGTGCTAGGCGCGTTGGTGTAACCAAACGCTTTCCAAGTGCAAATAAAAAATAAATGGGATTGTTTTTTAAAAAGGGTCTAAAAAATCCTAGCTTGCAACTACGATGCCGTTTTTCCACAAACTGTACCGTAGGCTTTACAATCTGTGGTTGTGGACTCTGATGAGCGGTGTGGCAAGGAAGATTCTCTTGCTGTTGTTGCCTTCACAGATCAGAAGTGAATCTCCCAGTTTAATTAGGTCCTGAAAAACTAGCACCTACTAACTTACAGTTTTTTACATGCACATGCCCACATTGGCGTTGCAAGTACAGTGTACGATACTCCACTTCAGGTACTATTCTCTCTGTCTCCCACGCACACAAGCGACATTGTGTGCAAGGTGCATGAACCAAATTTGAGATTCCACGGTACTACGGCAGCAGCACGTACGACCATTTCTCTGCAAACAAATGAAAAAGGCCGATTGACGCATCCAATTACCAGGCTGTTTCCTTCTGTATTCTTGAGTACTACAATACTACTGCATGTTGTGAATCCACGACAATCATTTCTTTAAACGATGTAAGCTGATTAACCAAGATGCGCGCGCAAGAAATATTCTTTTACTACGGGGGGCAACAAGAATCTCTCTGCACTTATAGCTGCACAATGACAAATTTTGGGACAAGTAATCCAGATCAATATGTTTAAAACAAAATCATCAGCAGATAATATATTTATTACATAGAATCTTTTGAAATACACAACAAGAATCGATTTGTTGCAGCCTTATTGAATGCTTCATTGTTTTGCTATGGGAGCAACAAGAACGTTTTGACCTCTATATTAGAGCAGATACATTAAAAGCATATAGCCCAGAAAGCTCATCAAAATCAAACGTGTGTCACACGTCCAACACGGGCTGTACTCATCGGCAGAAAGAACGTGCTAATTAGGGCCCTAGGAGGGGGCACCACCACCGCACCAGCCAAGCCTCCTGGCCTGCCGCCCTACGCCTAGAGTGCGCCTGGGAGGCGCAGTGGCTGCCACCACCGCCAACGTCATCAATCATTATGAAGTTACATTAGTTCAGTCTTAATAGATTTGGAAAGAGTCAGTTAGTTAACGAATTGAGTTTGAAAGGAAAATCCAAATCCTATAAGGATCCCTTGAGATTGCTAAAAGGTTATGTCTCGCTGGGACTATAAGTACTAGAAGATGTAACAGTTGCAATTACGAATAGAATATATAGCCAAGAGGTCTTTCCTCCCTCTTCTTCTCCATGCGCCGCTCTCTCTCTTCTCTCTCTCTCCAACACTGCTGCCCCTTGCCCTAACCCTAGCACGCCACCGCCACCACCTCCACGTACCATAGCCACTGCCTACTAGGGCACCCCCTGTGCCAAGCTTGTTCCAACGTGGATGAGAGAGAAATCAAGAAAGAGAATGAGCTTGGAAGCTTGTAGCTGAGCCGATCGTTTCGTGTACTAGAGTTTGGTAATCATGCCAAGAGTATTTCATCCATATAAAATCATTTTTTCTCTTTTCTTAAATATATTGCCATGTCATAAATATTCATGTGACAACCTATTTAATTACAGATGAAACTCTCATGAAACTCGTGCTAAGGCTGGCATATATAAACACCTGGCCTATAGAATTATGGGCCCACATGGTAGTAGCGTTGCCAGGCAACAAGCTTCAACAAGTGCTTTGGTTGATTAAAAAAACCTGAAACATGGGCTCAAAGCAATAGAAATCGTATACCGGAACAAGTGAAGAGCCATGTTATTGTATGCGTGGTCTCCAAACAATGTGATCTGATGACGTAGCTTGTCTATTAGACAAGCTTATTACAAATCCATGCTATTATTAGTTTGCATGCTACATGTGTGCAGGGTGGCAAATAATCACTAGTAGAAAAAGGTACAACGCCGACGCCCCCTTTTTATACCATAGGCGGTTTTGGTTATCACGCACCTGTGGTATAAAAAAGGTGGTGTCAGTGCTGCCAACCGCCTGTGTGAAAATGCATTACCACAGGCGATTGTCTTATCCAACCGCCAATGATTTATTGGGTATAAACCCTTTTTTCCTACCCCGAGCAGCACTGTATCACGCAGCCACCTTCCATTTGATCTTGATTTCTTGGAAGGAGGTTGCCAAAAAAGGACAGTTTATGTCCCTATTGCCTCAATTTGCTCATTAATGCTCAATTAGAGCCACTTTTTGGATCTAGAGTTTCACCATGAGTGTGGGAGAAGAATAGCTAGCTTCTTGTCTTTATTTCTTAAGATGGTTAGATGAGGTTGCTCAAGATGGTTGGATAATGCCTTTCCTCTCTCCATTTTCATGTTTGCTTCTCATTTTTAGCTAATTTATGCAAGATTGAATCAACGGTGTGTTCTTGTATATCTATGTAGAGAGAGAGAAATGTAGATTTTTTTATTTTTCAATTTTGTGGTACTTTGGTTTTTTACTTCAATATCTCTCCTTATTTCTCAATTTATTTTTTTCACATCTATATATTTCTAATGAATTGTGTGTTTCTATAATTATGCTATTGTGGGGGTATAAACCTCTATACCCTCATGGGCCGCACCATCAGAGGTGGCTAAGCCCACAAGATGAAGACGTGCGGCGCACGACGCTGGTCGGCGTGCACCGCAAGACTACAAGATATTGTATCAAATAGAATACCTTGCTTGTAATTAACTCTGTCCCTTCACAGTATATAAGGAGGGGCAGAGGTCCCCCTAGAGGACAACACAACATCTCAACTCAACACAATCCAATCCACAGCAATATAATCAGACGCAGGACGTAGGTATTACGCCAACACGGCGGCCGAACCTGGATAAAAACCTTGTCCATGTTTTGCGTCACCATCAAGTTCGTAGCTTGCGCACCTGTCTGCCGATAAACTACTACCGTGAGTATACCCCAAGGTAGACTGCCGATCAGCTTTCGTCGATAGTGGCGTGCCAGGTAGGGGGTGTGCGTACAGCTCTCCACACGAACAAGATGGTCATCATCCCCTACTTCGTGGCTGTGGCGGACGGCTTCACGTTCGTCGTCGGCTTCGACAGCTTCACCGCCACGACCACGGAGGAGGCGTAGATCCGAACTGCGCCAATCACTTCTTCGTCAACGTCGGCCGCGGCTCCAACCATGCTAACTACGACTCCCACTACTCCAGCAACGTCTCCGACCACGCCGACAACGCGTCATCCGCTTCCTGCTACAAAGGGAGGCATATTAACGACACCGACCTGCTCGCGCTATCGACCAAGTTGTTTTCCTACTTGCTCGGACCACCAGTCGCAATAATAATCGCCGCGAAGAACGGCGCTATGACAACCGCGATCACCGTCATGACAACAAGTCAAAAAGCTCGAGAGCTAGACAAATTTGTCACCACCAACCAGACTTTCGCCCAAAGATAAGTACACTTCTAATATTTTATTTATTTATTTTTGGCATAATATTTTTAACATTATTATCCTTAAAAAAACTTTTTGGTTAGCCAACTAGTTTTTTCTCCTACACGAGTTTTTCAGAGCCAGCACGGTCTCCGACTCCTCCCTACACGTGCACGAGTTCCACCCTCTGCGTTCCGGGTGGTGAGCAGTAGCTCTCTGGCGAGGCTGGCAATCCTACGCGTGCCTAGGTTCCGCACCTCATGATGATTGTTGGCTAGACCAGGGCTGGTACAAGCTATAGGATGAATTAACTACTCGTGCTAATTTTAATATAACAAAAAATCTAAAACATATCTCAGTGCTGATTTATTAACTAAAGTTTATTTATACATCATGTACTACCTATTCTCTATATTTATTTCTCATGAGTTTGACTCAGTCAACAAGCTACGCTCGGGAACTCGTTGACTATTCCCTACGCTCTGCTCGGGGATTGCTCCGACCACCAAGCACGTTTACGTTCCCAACCACGCTCGGGGACTTGTCGACTAGTTTCTACGCTATGCTCGAAGACTGTGCCTACTACCGAGCAAATTTACGTTCCCAACCACGCTCGGGGACTTGTCCACCAGTCCCTACGCCGTGCTCGGGGACTGTGCCGACCACCGAGCACGTTTACGTTCCCAATCATGCTCGGGGACTGGTCGACCAGTCTGTATGCCGTGCTCGGGGACTGTGCTGACCACGGAGCACGATTACATTCCCAACCGTGCTCGAGGACTCATCAATCACTCCCTGCGCTGTGCTCGGGACTTGCTTCGATTATTTCCGACCACAATATGGGACTGCTTTTCTCAGTTCCATATGAATTGGACTGGATAATTTTAATTTTTAGACCTTACTACAAGGCTCATACTTCGCCTTTCATCAAGCTCGAGGACTACATCGGTACGATGCATCTAGCGATGCATGTTAGTATCAGAAATTTTAAGATGATTTTCTTTTTAGACTCTGGCACCACGTGCCTACGCCACCTACTACCAGGCTCAGAGACTAAGTGGGCACACTTCACCTTGCGGTGAATATGCTTGCTTTTTAAGGTCTATACTTTTTAGAAAAGTAAAGTGGGCACACTTCACTAGGAAAGAAATATTTTTTAATTAAGAGCACCATGCATTCTTAGAACAACCTGCTTCTTCGATGTCGATGTTGATCAACTGTCTTTTGAGTTGGTTAAAATACCGTTGTAACTGTTTTGCTGACTTTCCTCCTTATTGAAGACGTCAAGCCTCACTGGTCGAAGAAGCTCAAGACGGCGTGTTACATCACAATACATGATGCTCGGGGACTAGCTGTGGGGGTATAAACCCATATACTCTCATGGGCCGATATGGGCCGAACCATCAGAGGTGGCTCGGCCCACAAGATGAAGACGTGCGACGCACGATGCTGGTCGGTGTGCACCGCAAGACTACAAGATATTGTACCAAATAGAATACTTTGCTTGTAACTCTGTCCCTTCACAGTTTATAAGGAGGGGCAGGGGTCCGCCTAGAGGACAACACAACATCTCAACTCAACACAATCCAATCCACATCAATATAATCAGACGCAGGACGTAGGTATTACGCCAACAAGGCGGCCGAACCTGGATAAAAACCTTGTCCGTGTCTTACGTCACCATCAAGTTCGTAGCTTGCGCACCTGTCTGACGATAAACTACTACCGTAGGTATACCCCAAGGTAGACTGCCGACCAGCTTTCTTCGACAGCTATGTACTTAGATTTTTTTAATTATGTAACTTTGGTTTTTTGCTTGACTCCCAAGCTAAACCATAAACTCTAGCTAATAAACCCTAGATAAATCCTATCTAAACCCTAGATCATGAATGGTGTTTCACAGGTAGTGATGGAGAGGCCATTCTGGATGCATAATTTATCAAGACTAGATCCATCATACATAACTGAGGTCCAGAGGTTTATTGATGCTGCTCAGAACCATGCTTCAAGAACAAGAAAGACGCACATACATTGTCTATGCATGGATTGCAGAAATCTTGTTCTATCTGATGACATTCAACAAATCCTTACCTGGTCCGTCGAGGATTTATGAAGGATTACTTGATTTGGACAAAGCATGGAGAGGGTAGCTCTACGCGTTTTGCATCTGGAATTCCTACGAACATCGATGTCGATAGTCCAGAAGTGCTTATTGATAGATTTGGGTTCGTACACGAGACACAACAACCTGACACCGATGGTCTAGCTACTGAACATGTTGTGCCAAATGTTCCTAATCATGGTTTTGCTGGAGGAAATGAAGATGGCACCAAAACTAATATGGCTGCGGAAGATATAGAATTTCTAGAGGCAATGTTGTGTCATCATGTGGAAGATCCATCATTGTTCTTCATGAAAGGTATGGAGGCCCTAATGAATGCAGCAGAAGAGCCTTTGTATGATGATTCTAAGGGTTGCACCAAAGAGTTCATGATGCTGTGGTCTGTGCTAAACTTGTTGTTGTGCAAAGCTAGATATGGTCTTTCTGATGCTGGCTTTGATACGTTCTTGAGCATTATCACAGACATGCTTCCTAAGGATAACAAAGTGCCTGCTAACATGTACTATGCAAAGAAGCTAATCAGTCCACCCACAATGGGTGTTGAGAAGATCCACGCTTGTAGAAATCACTGTATCCTATATCGAGGTGATGATTATAAGGACTTGGACAGCTGTCACAAGTGTGGTGCAAGTAGGGACAAGACAAATAAAGACTATGTTGATGGTCCTTAAGTATCAAATTTAATTATCAAATAAACAAAGAAACGGATCCAAATGAAATCAACATCTAGACTTAGGGTTTTATCTGATAGAATTCCATGAGTTTTGGTGTTTGTCTATTTCTGCAGGGGGTTATCAGGAAATAAGGAAGAAAGGCCCACATGTCAGGATTACATAGAGATATCAACGCACCGCGC